>ERZ778018.415-NODE-415-length-66636-cov-10.343912_pt1 | contig 66636 bp, 63 predicted proteins | sample MGYA00375748_ERZ778018 | MGnify/ENA primary metagenome ERZ778018 (study PRJEB29350, sample SAMN05509839) | bioreactor metagenome | biome: bioreactor; material: wastewater | place: South Africa: University of Cape Town | collected 2014-04-22 ... | reverse complement strand
TCGGTCGGGATGTCGAAGAAGCCCTGGATCTGGCCGGCATGGAGATCGAGCGTCATGACGCGGTCGGCGCCGGCGCGGGTGATCAGGTTGGCGACGAGCTTGGCGGAGATCGGCGTGCGCGGGCCGGGCTTGCGATCCTGGCGGGCGTAGCCGAAATACGGAATCACCGCCGTGATGCGCCGTGCCGAGGAACGCCGCAGCGCGTCGATCATGATCAGCAGTTCCATCATGTGATCATTGGTCGGAAACGAAGTCGACTGCACGACGAAGACATCCTCGCCGCGCACGTTCTCGAGAATCTCGACGAAAATCTCCATGTCGGCGAAGCGCCGGACCTGGCAGCGGCCGAGCGGCTGTTCGAGATAGGCGGCGATCGCTTCGGAGAGCGGCCGGTTGGAATTGCCGGCGAACAGTTTGATGTCTGAATGGGTCATGCGCGCTGGTCCTGGCACGTTCTCGACGGCAGGCGCCATCTGCTGGTTGTCCCTAGAGCAGGATGTGAAAAAGTGGCAACGGTTTTTCGCATCAATCCTGCTCTAAATAATTGGAATCGATCACGTCATCTACCTTTCGACGATTCCGTCGAAAGGTAGCGTGATCTAGCAACAGGGTTGGCGCGCCACAATACGAAGAAGGGCGCATTTTCACCGGATTCGTACCAACCGCGACAAAAGGGCTCTGCGCGCCGCCATCATTCGGCGGCGGCGAAGCCGAGCGCCGTCTGCGGCAGTGCGGATTGCGTGGTGGGCCGCGTGGCGGCGACGGCATCGGCGCCCTCGCCCAGGAAGCGCGCCACGCCATCCATGCTGCGGCCGGCGATGCGGGTGAGGGCAGCATCGTCGATCGCCTGCCAGGCGTCGGTTCCATTGACCTGCTCGGTGCCTTCGAGACGCTGCGTGCGCTGGCGGGCGCCGTCGAACACATCCCAGACCCAGGTCACGGTGGCGCCGCCGGCGCTCGGCGCGGCGGCGAGATAGCCTTTCAGCTTGTAGCGCGGGCTGCCGGAGCCGGGCACCAGCGCGATGGCGCGTGCCTGCGCCTCGCGCGAAAGGGCGCCGGCGAGCCGCGCCGTGACCTCCGTCGGCGCGCCTTCGAGCGACAGCAGCGCGACGGGCGCTGCGCCCGCCGGGGCCTTGACCATGGCGCCGCCAGAGAGCGGGCCGTTTTCGTTGCAGCCGGCCAGCGCGAGACAGAGCGCGGCCAGAATCGGGATCAGAAGCTTCATGCGACGCCTTCCTGCCGCTGCGGGCAGTTGAGGCTTGTCGTAACCGCTCGGGAGGGACGAGTCGAGAGCCCGGCTCTCGCAGGGGGGGGGGGGCGGCGCCTCTTGACCCGGCGGCGCGGAACGCTCACCTGAAGGGCATGAGCCGCAAGTCGCATCAACTGGCACCGCAGGGGGATTTGCCGCCCGAGGCGCGCGATCTCGCCAGCGAAAACGACGAGGACGAGCAGGTTCCGGCCGAGGATCGTGGCCAGGCGCCCGAACTCGACCTGACCACCAGCGACGCCTCGCTGAAGCGCGGCGCCGAGGTCATTCGCGCGCTGTGGAAGACGCTGCCGTCCAAGCCCGGCGTCTACCGCATGATCGCGGCCGATGGCGCGGTGCTCTATGTCGGCAAGGCGCGCAACCTGAAGGCGCGCGTCGCCAGCTATACGCGCGGCACCGGCCACACCAACCGCATCGTCAGGATGATCGCCGGCACGGCCTCGATGGAATTCGTGACCACCGGCACGGAAACCGAGGCGCTGCTGCTCGAGACCAACTACATCAAGCAGCTCAAGCCGCGCTTCAACGTGCTGATGCGCGACGACAAGTCGTTTCCCTATATCCTGGTCACCGGCGACCATCCGGCGCCGCAGCTCGTCAAGCATCGCGGCGCGCATGCCCGCAAGGGCCAGTATTACGGCCCTTTCGCCAGCGCGCAGGCGGTGCATCGCACCATCGCGGCGCTGCAACGCGCCTTCCTGCTGCGCACCTGCTCGGACAGCTATTACGAGAACCGCACGCGGCCGTGCCTCTTGTTCCAGATCAAGCGCTGCTCGGCGCCGTGCACCGGCGAAATATCGCACGAGGATTATGCCGGGCTGGTGGCCGAGGCGACCGATTTCCTGACCGGGCGCAGCCGCGCCGTGAAGGAGCGCATGGTGCGCGAGATGCAGGCCGCCTCCGAGGCGATGGAGTTCGAGCGCGCCGCGCGCTTTCGCGACCGGCTGGCGGCGCTCTCGGCGATCCAGGGCAGCCAGGACATCAACCCGCAAACCGTGCAGGAGGCCGATGTCTTCGCCATCCACGAGGAGGCGGGGCAGTTCTGCATCCAGGTGTTCTTCTTCCGCACCGGCCAGAACTGGGGCAACCGCGCCTATTTCCCGAAGGCCGACCGCAGCATAAGCCCGGCGGAGGTGCTGGATGCGTTTCTGGGCCAGTTCTACGAGGACAAGCCGGCGCCGCGCCTGATCCTGCTGTCGCATGAGGCCGAGAATCGCGAATTGCTGCGCGAGGCTTTCGCGCTCAAGGCCGGCCACGCCGTCGAGATCGCCGTGCCGAAGCGCGGCGAGAAGAAGGACCTTGTCGGCCACGCCTTGAGCAACGCGCGCGAGACGCTTGGCCGGCGGCTTGCCGATACGGCGAGCCAGGAGAAGCTGCTGGAAGCGCTTGGCACCGCCTTTGGCCTTGAGCGCGCGCCACGGCGCATCGACGTGTTCGACAACTCGCATATTTCCGGTACCAACGCGGTCGGCGCGATGATCGTCGCCGGCCCGCAGGGCTTCATGAAGACGCATTATCGCACCTACAACATCCGCTCGGAGGAACTCACGCCCGGCGACGATTACGGCATGATGCGCGAGGTGCTGCGCCGCCGCTTCCAGCGCCTGCTCAAGGAGGAGCCGCGCGAGGCCGCTTCCCCGCAAGGGGAGAAGGCGGACGAGCATGATGCCGAAACCTTCCCGGCCTGGCCGGACCTCGTGCTGATCGACGGCGGCAAGGGCCAGCTCGATGCGGTGCGCGAGACGCTGGCCGGGATCGGCGTGAGCGACGTGGCGCTGGTCGGCATCGCCAAGGGGCCGGACCGCGATGCCGGGCGCGAGACGTTCTTCATTCCCGGCAAGGCGCCGTTCAAGCTCGCGCCGCGCGATCCGGCGCTGTATTTCGTGCAGCGCCTGCGCGACGAATCGCACCGCTTCGCCATCGGCACGCATCGCGCCAAGCGCAAGCGCAGCCTGACGAAAAGCCCGCTCGACGAAATCGCCGGCATCGGCCCGACGCGCAAGCGCGCGCTGCTGCTGCATTTCGGCACGGCGAAGGCGATTTCGCGCGCTTCGCTCGACGATCTCCGCCAGACGCCGGGCATCAACGCCGCCACCGCGAAGATCGTGCATGACTTCTTTCGCAGCTGAGGCCCGCGGCGAAAAACCCAGGATCGTTTCCAATATGTTAGGGCATGCCGCGCCCGGAAAGCCATTGCCGCTTTTTCGCGACATGCTCTTGTGCGCTTCGGCGCTTGACGCCCGCCGCGCCGAATGGTCCTTAAGCCTATGACCTCGTCCCCGGCCCCGAAAGCACGGCCTATGCCTCGGCGGCAGAAAATCTTCAATCTGCCCAATATCCTCACCTATGGGCGGATCGCGGCCGTGCCGGCCGTGGTGGTGCTGCTGTTCTGGCCGCACGAGTTCTGGTTTCGCTGGGCGGCGCTCGGCGTTTACGCCGCCGCGGCGGTGACGGATTTCTTCGACGGCTATCTGGCGCGCGCCTGGTCGCAGCAATCGGCGCTCGGCCGCATGCTCGATCCGATCGCCGACAAGCTGCTGGTCGCCGCCTGCCTTGTCATGCTGGTCGCCGATGGCAGCATCCGCTCCTATTCGATCTGGGCGGCGATCGTCATCCTGACGCGCGAAATTCTCGTGTCCGGCCTGCGCGAGTTCCTGGCCGAGTTGCGCGTTTCCGTGCCGGTCACGACCTTGGCGAAATGGAAGACCACGGCGCAACTCGTGGCGCTCGGCTTCCTGGTCGTCGGCGATGCGGGCGACGCGGTGCTGCCGCCCGGCATGACGGTGCAGATCGGGCTGATCCTGCTGTGGATCGCGGCGCTGCTGACCTTCGTCACCGGCTGGGACTATCTCAAATCCGGGCTGCGCCACCTGATCGAGGAGGATGTGGGGTGAAGCTGGTCTATTTCGCCTGGGTGCGGGAGCGGATCGGCAAGGCGGAGGAAGAATTGACGCCGCCGGCCGAGGTCGCTTCGGTGGCGGAGCTGATCGCCTGGCTCAAGAGCCGCGGCGAGGAATATGATTACGCCTTCGAGCGTGGCGACCTGATCCGCGTCGCCATCGACCGCGAGCATTGCCGGCACGACGCGCCGATCGCCGCCGCCCGCGAGATCGCCTTCTTCCCGCCGATGACCGGGGGATGAGCCCGATGCAGCCGACGATCCGCGTGCAGCGGCAGGATTTCGATCTGGCGCACGAAGCGGCGCGCCTCGGCGAGGGACGGCCGGAAATCGGCGCGGTCGTGACCTTCACCGGTCTGTGCCGCGATGAGCAGGGACAACTCTCCGCGCTCGAACTCGAGCATTATCCCGGCATGGCGGAAGAGGAGATCGGCCGGGTGGTGCAAGAGGCGCTGGCGCGCTGGCCGCTGCTCGGCCTGACGGTGATCCATCGCTTCGGCGTGATCCGGCCCGGCGAGCGCATCGTGCTGGTGGCAACCGCCGCCACGCATCGCGCCGCTGCCTTCGCCGCGGCCGAGTTCCTGATGGATTTTCTCAAGACGCGGGCGCCGTTCTGGAAAAAGACGCATCTCAGCGACGGCAGCGCCGGCGACTGGGTCGCGGCCCACGAAGCGGATGAGGATGCGGCCGGGCGCTGGCGTTAAGATATTCCCCGAGGAAGCGGATGCCGCTTATCCGGCGCCACGATCGGCGCTATAATTCCGAAGTTGGCGGGCAATGGAGGCGAGCATGCGTGTGCTCCATGCCGGAACGGTTGGCTTGATCGTGGCGTTTGCCGGCTTGAGCGCGCCGGGCGCCGCCGCTGATTCGTCGCAATGCAAATGCCGCGCGCCCACCGGCCAGTTCAGCCTCGGCGAGGAAACCTGCCTGCAGACTACCGAGGGGCCGCGCAAGGCAACCTGCGTGATGATGCTCAACAATACCAGTTGGCGCATCGACGACCGGGGGTGCGGCATTACCCGCCGCGGTGGTGGGCCGAGGGCTGCCTGAACGGGGCGGTTTTTCTCGACCCCGCACATAAAAACACCGCCGACGGGGACCGTCGACGGTGCTTATTCCAGGTCGGCTACCTCAAAACAGGGCATACCGAAAAGAAACTCAGAACACCCCGAAAATGATGGCGCAGACGAAGATCAAAACAGCGCCCGCTGCCAGGTAGTCGAGCTTCAATGTCAGACCCATGCGGTGCCTCCAACCGTTGTGTAACTGTCATGAATCATATCAGCGCTGCGAACAGGTGCAAGTTCATTTTTGTGACCGAAGCGTGTTCCCAGCCTGTCGAATTTGATTAATATTCTCTTAAACCTATGATGTTTATGATGAAAAATATATTAACATAATGTCTAGAAACAATATGGATTGATGGGGCGCGCGGCCGGCGCGCGCTGTGTTCTCAACCACTTGGCGCGGTTGCCGCAATCAGGCTCCGGCCAGGGCTTCCTCGAGGAATCGCCCGGCCGCCAGCACCTCCGCATCACGGCCAAAGGCTGCGAGCAACTGCACGCCGACGGGGAGATTATCCGCCGTTTTCAGCACCGGCACATGCACGCAGGGCACGCCCAGCATCGTCGTCAGCTTGTTGTAGGTCGCGTCGCCCGTGGTCTCCGGCGTCGGCGCGGCGCCGGGCGCCGGGAAGCTCAGGAGGGCGTCGAACGGCGTGAAGGCATCCCTGGCGGCATGGCGGGCGAGGCGGGCCTTGCGCCGTGCCTCGTCATAGGCCTGGGGCAGGTGGCCGGCGCCGCTGTCGAGCGCGCGCCGCAGGCCCGGTGACAGGGCGTCGCGTCGCTCGCGGTGCTCCCAGGCCAGCGCCAGCGCGCCCTCGTAAAGCTGGATGACCTGCTGCACGGCATGGGCCTCGGCGAAGGCGCCGGGCTCGTCGAGATCGCGCACGGTGCAGCCTGCCTTTTCCAGTGCGGTTATGGCGCCTTGAAGGGCTGCCTCCGCCTCCGGTGTCGGTGTCCCGGCATAGGGCTGGCGCATCACGCCGATGCGCGGCGTGCCGAAATCGTGGGCATCGACGCGCAGGTCGCGGCCCGTGATGGCGGAAAGCCCGTAGGCGACGTCGACGACGCGGGCGCCGAACAGGCCGAGCGTATCGAGCGTCCAGGCGAAGGGCTTGACGCCGACGCTCGGCAGCAGCCGGAACGAGGGCTTGATGGCGGCGACGCCGCAAAACGCCGCCGGGCGAATCACCGAACCGCCGGTCTGGGTGCCGAGCGCCAGCGCCAGCATGCCGGCGGCGACGCCGGCCGCCGAACCGGAGGACGAACCGCCCGGCGTATGGGCGTGGTTATGCGGGTTCAGCGTGCGCGGCGGCGTCATATGGGCGAATTCGGTGATCACCGTCTTGCCGAGGATCACGCCGCCGGCCTGGCGCACCATCTGCACCACGGTCGCGTCGGCTTTCGGCTGCCAGCCATCATAGATCGGCGAGCCGTAGCTGGTCGGCATGTCGGCGGTGTCGATGATGTCCTTGATGCCGATCGGCAGGCCGGCAAGGCCGGTTGCGCCGAGGCCCAGGCGCTGTGCGTGCAGCGTGGCGCCGTCGATGTCGAGATGCGCGAAGGCGCCGATCTCCGCTTCGCCTTGCTGCACCGCTTCAAGCGCCAGGGCCAGCACGGACGAGGGGGTGAGGTCGCCGTTTTCCACGGCCTCGGCGAGATCAAGCGCGCGCAACATCGTTCATGCCTCCCTTCGGCGCCAAATCGATGCTGGCGTCCGGTGCGGCATTGTTGCCATGCACGCCCGGCCAAGGCGAGGGCTATTCCAAACCGCGGGGCGGTTTGCTATGCCAACGCGGAATGTCAAAGGGATTTACATCATGCGCGACCGATTGTGGGGTGGGCCGCGCCGTGGCTACCATCACGGCAACCTGCGCGAGACCCTGATCGAGGCGGCCCGCCACCTGATTGCCGTGAACGGACCGGAAGGCTTCTCGCTGATCGAGGCCGCGCGGCTGGCCGAGGTCAGCCCGGCCGCGCCCTATCGGCATTTTCCCGATCGCAACGCGCTCGTCGATGCGGTGGCGGCGCGCGGCTTCGTGCTGTTCGGCGAACGCCTGCAAGCGGCCGCTGCCGGCACGCGCGATGCCGCGACCGCCTTCCGACGCATGGGGGCGGCCTATCTCGCCTTCGCGCGCGAGGAGCCGGGCTATTATGCCGCGATGTTCGAGGTGCGGCGCAGCCCGGGCGTGGCGGCGGGCGAGGGCGAAAGCGCGTTCGGCCTGCTCGCGGCGGCGGTCAGGGGCATCATGCCGCCCGGCAGCTTCGACGCGGCGACGATCGACGCGATTTCCGTCGAGATCTGGGCGCTGTCACATGGCATCGCCATGCTGACGGGCAGCGGCGGCGTACTGAAGCGCGCCGGTGTGCCATCGGCCGAGGACCTGCTCGACAGTGCGGTGACGGCGCTGATCGAGGGCCATCTCGTACGGCGGCGGGAACGGGCCGGGTGAGGCGTCAGGCAGCGCGCGGCGTGATGGCGTCGAGATCGCTTTCGATGAGCCGGCGGCGCTGCATCAGGTCGTACTCGGCTTGCAGGCCGAGGAAAAAACCTTCCGACAGGCCGAAATAACGGGCAAGCCGCAAATCGGTATCGGCAGTCACGTCGCGCTTGCCAAGCACGATCTCGTTGATGCGGCGTGGCGGCACATGCACGGCGCGCGCAAGTGCATTCTGGCTGAGATGCATCGGCTTGAGGAATTCCCCGATCAGAATCTCGCCGGGATGCGGGTTCGGCAGCAACGCGTCGTCAGGAATGGTAATCGACGATTTCGACATTTGCGGCTCCTCCCTCGTGCCAGACAAAACAGATACGCCATTGGTCGTTGATCCGGATGCTGTGCTGACCGGTACGGTTGCCTTTCAGCGCTTCCAGCCGGTTTCCCGGCGGAATGCGCAGGTCGATCACCGTGCGTGCCTGCGCCAGAAGACGGAGCTTCCGCAGCGCCACGGCCTGGATGTCGGGCGGCAATTTCCGGCTTCGTCGACCGGCCCAGATCGATGCCGTCTCGGGATCGGCGAAGCTGCGGATCATTGAGTAGTGTTATAACGCATCGCGTTATATACCGCAATACGTTATGGCGCCCTGTGTTCACCCTTCTCCCGCTCGCGGGGGAAGGTGCCGGCAGGCGGATGAGGGCCTGACGCTAACGGTGTTTTTCCGATCGGGATGGCCGGTCGAGCCCGGCCATGACGGTGGAGGAAAGCCCGGTTCACGCCTTGCCGAAACCGCCCCCGGTCGGGGTGATCACCGTCACGGCTTCGCCCGCCTCCATGAAGGTCTGGGCGGAAGCGTCCAACTCGTCGATCCCGCCATCGTTGCGGCGCACGAGGGTGCGGCCTTTCTCGCCCGGCCCGCCGCCTTCCAGCCCGAAGGGCGCGATCTTGCGCTGGCCGGACAGGATGGCGCAATCCATCGCCTCGCGAAAGCGGATGGTGCGGCTGGTGCCGTCGCCGCCATGCCAGCGGCCGCGCCCGCCCGAGCCGCGCCGGATGTGGAAATCCTCGAGCACGACCGGGAAGCGGAACTCGAGGATTTCCGGATCGGTCAGGCGCGAGTTGGTCATGTGGACCTGCACGGCCGAGGTGCCGTCGAAGCCGGGGCCGGCCGGCGTGCCGGAGCAGATCGTCTCGTAATACTGATACTGGTCGTTGCCGAAGGTCAGGTTGTTCATGGTGCCCTGCGAGGCGGCCATCGCCTTCAGCGCGCCGAACAGCGCGTTGGTGACGCATTGGCTGACCTCGACATTGCCGGCGACGACGGCGGCCGGATAGACCGGCGACAGCATCGAGCCCTCCGGCACGATGATGTCGATCGGCCGCAGGCAACCGGCATTCATCGGGATCTCGTCCTCGACCATGACGCGGAACACGTAGAGCACGGCGGCGCGCGTCACCGGCTCGGGCGCGTTGAAATTATCCGGCTGCTGGGCCGAGGTGCCGGTGAAATCGACGGTGGCGCGGCGGTTTTCCTTGTCGACGCGGATCGCCACCTTGATGTGGCAGCCCTGGTCCATCAGCAGCGTGAATTCGGCATCGTGCAGCCGGTCGAGCACGCGGCGCACGCTTTCGGCGGCATTGTCCTGCACGTGGCCCATATAGGCTTCGGCCACGTCGAGGCCGAAATGCGCCACCATCTTGCGCAGTTCCGCGACGCCCTTCTCGTTGGCGGCGATCTGCGCCTTGAGGTCGTTGACGTTCTGCACCGGGTTGCGGGCCGGGTAGCGTGCGCCTTTCAGCAGGGCGATCAGCGCTTCCTCGCGGAACTCGCCACGGTCGACCAGCTTGAGATTGTCGATATAGACGCCTTCCTCGTCGATATGGGTGGCGCGCGGGCTCATCGAGCCGGGCGAGACGCCGCCGACATCGGCATGGTGGCCGCGCGAGGCGACCCAGAACAGGATCGTCTTGCCGGCATCGTCGAATACCGGCGTGCAAATGGTGATGTCGGGCAGATGCGTGCCGCCATTATAGGGCGCGTTGAGGCAGAATACGTCGCCTGGATGCACGACCGGGTTGTTGCGGATGACGCTCTCGACCGAGCGATCCATCGAGCCGAGATGCACCGGCATATGCGGCGCGTTGGCGACGAGCGTGCCGTCGCGGGCGAACACGGCGCAGGAGAAGTCGAGCCGCTCCTTGATATTCACCGAATAGGCGGTGTTCTGCAGCGTCAGGCCCATCTGCTCGGCGATCGACATGAACAGGTTGTTGAAGATCTCCAGCATGACCGGATCGGCCTCGGTGCCGACGGCGCGGCGGCGCTGTATCGGCACGGTGCGGCGCATGACGATGTGGTCATGCGGGCTGACCTCCGCCCGCCAGCCATCCTCGAGCACGATGGTCTGGTTCGGCTCGATCAGCAGGGCGGGGCCGGCGACGTGAGCGCCGATCGCCAGTTGCTCGCGGGTGAAGACCGGCGCCTCGTGCCAGTGCCCGTGGCTGTAGAAGCGCGTGCTGTCCTTCGGCGGCGGCAACGCGCCATCATGGGACGAGCGCGCCTGTTCGGTGAATTTGGCGCCGCCGCCGACCGCCTCGACCGAGATCGCCTCGACGACCAGCGCCTTGGCGCGGTCTATGAAGCCGAAACGCGCCTTGTGGGCGGCCTCGAAACCGGTGCGCATGTCGGCGAGGGGGGCGATGCGCACCCTCATCCGGCCCTTCGGGCCACCTTCTCCCGCAGGCGGGAGAAGGGAATCGGCATCCGCAGCGTCCTTCTCCCGTTCACGGGAGAAGGTGCCGGCAGGCGGATGAGGGAGACCGGCCGCGACCTCGATCGCGGTATCGGCGCCGGCGTAGCGGATATGCGCGCTGACTTGCAGCGCGATCTCGCTCGCCGGCACGCCCTGGCCGGCGACCTCGTCAACGGCTGCCGGGCCGATCTCGCCGGTGGCTGCGGCGATCGCGGCGGGGGCCGCTTCGTCGAGCGGCACTTCAAGCGCCTTCTGCCGGCCGGCGCGGATATCGGCCAGCCCCATGCCATAGGCCGAGAGCAGGCCGGAGAACGGGTGGATCAGGATGGTTTCCATGCCGAGCGCGTCGGCGACGAGGCAGGCATGCTGGCCGCCGGCGCCGCCGAAGCAGTTGAGCGCGTAATGCGTCACGTCATAGCCGCGCTGCACGGAAATCTTCTTGATGGCGTTGGCCATGTTCTCGACCGCGATGGCGATGAAACCGTCGGCGATATCCTCCGGGCTCTTGCCGGCTTGTCGGCCAAGCGCCTCGAATTTTTCGCGCACGGTGGCGAGGTCGAGCGGCTGGTCGCGGCCGGGGCCGAAAATGGCGGGGAAGAAAGCCGGATGCAGCTTGCCGGTCATGACATTGGCGTCGGTGACGGCGAGCGGGCCGCCATTGCGGTAGCAGGCGGGGCCGGGATCGGCGCCGGCCGAATCGGGGCCGACGCGAAAACGGGCATCGTCGTAATGCAGGATCGAGCCGCCGCCGGCCGCCACGGTATGGATCAGCATCATCGGCGCGCGCATGCGCACGCCGGCGACTTCCGTCTCGAAGGCGCGCTCATAGGTGCCGTCGAAATGCGCGACATCGGTCGAGGTGCCGCCCATGTCGAAGCCGATCACCTGGCCGAAGCCGGCGACGCGGCCGGTCTCGGCCATGCCGACGACGCCGCCAGCCGGACCCGACAGGATGGCGTCCTTGCCCTGGAACAGTTCCGCCGCCGTCAAGCCGCCCGACGACATCATGAACATCAGCCGTGCGCCGGTGCGGGCGATGTCGAGTTCCTCCGCGACCTGATCGACATAGCGGCGCAGGATCGGCGACAGATAGGTATCGACCACCGTGGTGTCGCCGCGCCCGACCAGCTTGATCAGCGGCGAGACCTCATGGCTGACCGAAACTTGGCGGAAGCCGATGTCGCGGGCTATTGCCGCCGCGCGCTGTTCGTGGCCGGGGTGGCGCCAGGCATGCATGAAGACGATCGCGACGGCTTCGAACCCGTCGGCGCGCAGTTGCCGCAGATCGCGGGCGAGGGCGGCCTCGTCGAGCGGCGTCTCGACCGTACCCTCGACGAGGGTGCGCTCGTCGACCTCGACGACGCGCGAATACAGCAATTCCGGCTTGATGATGTGCTTGGCGAAGATATGCGCGCGCGCCTGGTAGCCGATCTCGAGCGCATCGCGAAAGCCGCGCGTGGTGACGAGCGCGGTCGGTGCGCCCTTGCGCTCGAGCAGGGCGTTGGTGGCGACTGTGGTGCCCATGCGCACCTCGCCGATGGTGTTTTCCGGGATCGGTGCGCCGGGGGCGAGGCCGAGATGCTCGCGGATGCCCTGCACCGAGGCGTCGCGATAGGCGCGCGGGTTTTCCGACAGCAGCTTGCGAGTCTGAAAGCGCCCGGCGGGATCGCGCGCGATGACATCGGTGAAGGTGCCGCCGCGATCGATCCAGAAATCCCAAAGCGCCCCGGCCATGCGTTACTCCCGTTTTTCTCAGCTCGATTTTCTTTGCGCGTGTATCGGCAAATCGTTGGCTATGCGCTACCGTCTCGTTCGCAAATGCCGAAATATCCGGCCGGACTTGACGCCCCAAAACCAGCCGCGCATGGTGCGGCAGGGCGAATTCTGGAGCGCGCGCATGCGTCGGTTGGCAGCGATAAGTCTCATTCTGGCGGCGGGTTTCAGCCTGTCGGGCTTCGGGGTGGCAGCCCGTGAACAGCCCCCGGCCGAGAAGCGCATCGTGCCGTTCCATGGCAACCTGCCGGCCTGCGAGGATGCCGGCGTGCTCGGCACGCTGAACAGCCGGTTCGCGGCGCGCGAATCAGGCTACTGGCATTCGCCGCTGACCATCGTGAATCTCGAATATCCGCGTCAGATCGCGTTCCGCACCAACGGCCTCGACGTCGTGCCGCGGCGCTATTGCACTGCGACCGTCACGACCTCCGATCTCAAGCGGCGCAAGGTCGATTACGCCATCATCGAGGGCGACGGTTTCCTCGGCTTCAGCTGGGGGCTGGAATATTGCGTCGGCGGCCTCGACCGCAGCTACGCCTACGCGCCTTATTGCAAGATGGTGCGCCCGTGAGGGCAGCCGCGTGAGAGTATTCGCCGGCATCCTCGCCGCCCTGTTGCTGTTATCCGTGCCGGCCGAAGCGCGCTGGCAGGCGCGCGGTGGCGATTCGCCGGGCAGTTTCGATTTTTACGTGCTGGCGCTGTCGTGGTCGCCCGGCTGGTGCGCGACGGGCGGGGCGCGCAAGGGTGGCGACCAATGCCGGCTCGGCAGCGGCCACGGCTTCGTGCTGCATGGGCTGTGGCCGCAATATGCCCGTGGCTTCCCGAGCAATTGCTCCGTGGCGCGCAGCCCGACGTCGGCGGCGATGCAGGTCGCGCGCGCGATCTATCCGGAGGAGGGGTTGGCGCGTTACGAGTGGCGCAAGCACGGCACCTGCTCGGGGCTCGATCCGCTCGGCTATTTCCAGGCCGCGGCGGGCGCTGTCGCCAAGGTGGTGATTCCGCCGCAGCTTCGCGCGCCGCGCAGCGATGAGAGCGCCAGCCCGCTCGAGATCGAGCGCGCCTTCAGCGCCGCCAATCCCGGCCTGCGGCCGGAGATGATGGCGGTCGCCTGCCGCAGCGGCATGTTGCAGGAGATGCGCATCTGCCTGTCGAAGGATTTGCGCAGTTTCGTGTCCTGCGGCGAGGTCGACCGCAAGGCTTGCCGCTCGCGCAGCCTGACCGTCCCGGCCGTGCGCTGAGCAGGCGGGCAAGGGCAGAGACAAGCCATGAATTATCGCCACGCCTACCATGCCGGCAATTTCGCCGATGTGTTCAAGCATGCGCTGTTGTGCAACATCCTCGGCTACCTGCTGCGCAAGGAGACGGCATTTCGCTATCTCGACACCCATGCCGGCATCGGCCTGTATGATCTTGGTGCCGAACAGGCCGAGAAGACCGGCGAATGGCGCAACGGCATCGGCCGGTTGATCGACGCGGCCCCGCCGCCGGCGGTTGCCGCGCTGCTCGCGCCCTATCTTGCCGGCGTGCGCGCGGCGCAGCCCACGCCCGATGCGGGCCTCAGTCTCTATCCCGGCTCGCCTTGGCTTGCCCGCGCGATGGCCCGGCCGCAGGACCGCCTGACGCTGGTTGAGAAGCACCCGGCCGACGTCGCCACGCTCAAGCGCCGATTCGCGCGCGACGAGCGCGTGGCGACGGTGGCGCTCGACGGCTGGACCGCCCTCAACGCCTATGTGCCGCCGCGCGAACGGCGCGGGCTGGTGCTGGTCGACCCGCCCTTCGAGGAGCCGGACGAGTTCGAGCGCATGACGGCGCGGCTCGCCAAGGCGCATGCCAAATGGCCGGGCGGCATCTACGCGCTGTGGTATCCGATCAAGGATCCGCGCCGCATCGAGGCGTTCGCGGCCGGGCTCGTTGCAACCGGCATCCGGCGCATGCTGCGGCTCGAACTGCTCGTGCATGCGCCCGATGACCCGAGCCGGCTGAACGGTTGCGGGCTGATCGTGGTCAATCCGCCGTTCACGCTGGCCGGGGAGGCGGGCGTGCTGCTGCCATATCTCGCCGAATTGCTCGCGCAGCGCGGCCGGCCGGGCTGGAGCGCGACCTGGCTTGCGCCGGAATGAGCGTGGTGCGGCGCCCGAATCAGGATTAGGCAAGGGGGCGGTCGGTGCGCCCGATGCGCGGGCCGCCACGTGGAGACGTTCGACATGATGATATTGCGGAATTCAGCATCCTCGCCTTTCGTGCGCAAGGTCCGGGTCGTGGCCGATCTGCTGGGGTTCTCCGGGGAGATCACGCTGCGCGACACGGCGACGACCAGCCCGGACGCGGCGTTTCTCCAGGACAATCCGCTCGGCAAGATCCCGGCATTGACCACGGAGGAAGGCGACACGATCATCGATTCGCGCGTCATCGTCGAATATCTCGATATCCGGGCCGGCGGCGGCCGCATCATTCCGACGGAACCAAAGCAGCGCATTGCCGCCTTGACGCTGCAGGCGCTCGCCGATGGCACCACCGAGGCGGCGCTGCTGATCGTCTATGAGGGGCGCTACCGTCCGGCCGAGATGGCGGTGCAGAGCTGGCTCGATCTTCAGGCCGGCAAGATGCAGCGCGGGCTCGCCCGTCTGGAGCAGACGCTCGCCGTGCCGGACGGGCCGGTGCATGTCGGCCATGTCGCGGCCGCCTGCGCGCTCGGCTATCAGGATCTGCGCTTCGAGGGCCGTTGGCGCAAGGCATACCCGAAGCTGGTCGCCTGGCTTGCCGCCTTCGAGGCCAGGGTGCCGGCTTTCGCCAGCGCGTGATCCGGCATTGGCCGACCGAATCAAAAAAGCCCGGCGCGAGATGCGCCGGGCTTCTTTTCTACCGGATCGGTCTGTCGGATCAGAACTTGTAGTTCAGGCCCGCGCGGACGATCGAACCGTTGTTGTTGGCCTTGTAGGAAGCCGTATCGACGCCATTGCCGAAGGTCAGCTTGGTGTCGCCAAGATCGTAGTACAGGTACTCGAGCTTGGTCGTGATGTTGTTGGTGATGGCGTATTCGACGCCGGCACCGAGGGTCCAGCCGACATTGGTGTCGCGCTTGGAGCCGCTGGCATTGAAGCCGGCATTATAGGCCGAAAGCTTGGTGTCGCCATAGGCGAGACCACCGGTCACGTAGAGCAGGGCGCGATCCATCGGCACGAAGCCGACGCGGGCACGCAGGGTGCCGAGGTAGCTGGTGTCAACGCGAGCCGTATCAGCACCGAGGAAGCCACGCTTCTTGAGGTCGGTGTATTGGATGTCGGTTTCAGCACCGACGACCATCGAGCCGAACTGCCAGTTGTAGCCGGCCTGCGCGCCGCCGATGAAGCCGTCACGGCTCGCCTTGATGCTGCCGGCGAACGGCGTGGTGTCGGAGAAGTTGATCTTGTCCGAGTTCGAGAAGGCGTAGCCGGCATTCAGACCGAGGTAGAAGCCGGTCCAGGTGAAGGCCGGGACGACCGGAACGTAAGGCGCCGGAGCAACCTGACGCTGCGGCAGATCGGCAGCCGACGCGGCCGTCGCCATCATGGCGAGAGCAGCGGTGGCAAGAAGAAACTTTTTCATTTGGTACTCCATGGAATTCGAAACCTGGTCCTGGCGGCGGCTGCTGCCTTCGCCCTCAACCCCGGGACTATTATATAAGTTCCCCGGAGTGATTTGTCTGTTGCTTTTCCGTCACCGTTAGCGATTTGGAATGTGGCGGAAACGTGAGGAATGTCTGAACGTCCGTTAAGGATTGCGGGCGTTTCACTTAGAAGTGATAGCTCAGCCCTCCCCGGACGATATTGGCGGTGGCGTCGATCCGCATCGGGCCGGACAGGCTCTGGTAGTTTTCCGTGCCGAGGCCGTAATGCAGATATTCGGCGCGCGCCGACAGATTGTTGGTGATCTTCATTTCACCGCCGAATCCCAATGCGAAGCCGGCATGGTTGCGCGAGATGTTGTTGGCGACGTCCTTGAACTGCCCTGTTCCCATGGCGAAACCGCCTGTCCCGAACACCAGAAAACGGTCGAACGTGTAGCCAAGGCGCGCACGAATGCTGCCGAGCCACTTCTCACGATATTTAGTGCCGAATCCGTCATTACTAAGGCCGGAGGCGTCGATATCGCCCTCGATGCCCGCGACGAAGCGGTCGAACTGGAAATTGTAGCCGCCATGGGCGCCGAACACGAAGCCGGAGAGGTTGGCGGTGCTGGCGTGGCCCCAGCCGCCGCCGAGATGCAGGCCGGCATAACCGCCTGTCCAGTTGATGGTGGAGCTTGGCGCGGCATAGGCGTCTGGTGCCCCCCAAGCCTGTCCGGTGCCGAGATCCGCGGCATACGCGGCAGGCGCAAGCGCGATGAGCGCGGCGGCGCCGGCGAGAATTGCGGGGATACGCATGGGCAACTCCTCAAAAGCATAAGTGCCGGCCGGGCCGGTGGTGTGAGGATGCTTATCTCGTAACCTTAAGCAATCGTCGACGGCCTCTTCGAAATTCGGTTTAATTTGCATGAACCCGACAGAAGATCGGTTAACCTTAGCAAAGTATTGCGATCGGGCTTGATCGGTGCGCCGGCCGGAACGAACAAGGGTTTTTCGCGTCCTGCCCTAGACGGCGGCAGCGCGATCGGGGATAGGGCAGGGTGATGTTCACCAGCATTGGCACATAGATGGCGACGCTGCCGCTCTCCGTTTTCGTCATCGCGCGCGATGAGGCCGACCGCTTGCCGCGCGTGCTCGAGGCTGCCGCAGGGCTTTCCGACGACATCGTGCTGGTCGATTCAGGCTCGACCGACGGCACCCAGGTGGTCGCGGCCGGCTTCGGCGCCCGCGTGCTGCATAATGACTGGCACGGCTACGGGCTGCAGAAGCGTTTCGGCGAGGAGCAGTGCCGTCACAACTGGCTGCTCAATCTCGATGCCGACGAGGTGATGTCGCCCGAACTCGTCGCCGATATACGCGCGCTGTTCGCCAATGGCGAGCCGGCGGCCGATGCCTACGAATTGCGCATCGCCGAGGTGTTTCCCGGCGAGGGGCGGCCGCATTCCTGGGCCTATACGCTGGCGCCGGTCAGGCTCTATCGCAAGGACAAGGGGCGCTATTCGGCCTCGCCCGTGCATGACCGCGTCGATCTCATGCCGGGCGCCAGGGTGGCGCGGCTGAAGGGCGTGATCCTGCACTTCTCGGTGCGCTCGCTCGGCAACCAACTCGCCAAGCTGAATTTCTATTCCGACCAGCAGGCCGACGACCTGATCGCGCGCGACGTGCGGGTGCCGGTCTGGCGCGTGTTCGCCGAGTTCCCGGCCGCGTTCTTCAAGGCCTATGTCATGCGCCGGCATTTCGTGCGCGGCCTCTACGGCTTCATGACGGCGATGAATTTCGCCTTTTATCGCTGGCTGCGCATCGCCAAGGCGGTCGAACGCCAGCGGCTTGGCGTGCGGGAGCGCCAGAAGCGATGACGGCCGGTGTCGCGCTCGTGACCGGCGGTGCCAGGCGTATCGGCCGTGCCATCGCCATGCAGCTTGCCGGGGCGGGCTACGCCGTTGCGGTGCATTATGGCCAGTCGCGCGACGAGGCCGAGGAGGTGGTGGCCGCCATCACGGCGGCGGGCGTCCGGGCGCATGCGGTCACGGGCGACCTGATGCGGCTCGATGCGGCGGCGCTTGTCGGCGAGGCCGCGCAGGCGCTCGGGCCGGTGACGCTGCTGGTCAACAACGCCTCGCAGTTCGCGCGCGACGATATCGCCACGCTCGATGCGGCCGGGTTCGAGCGCAATCTCCAGGTTAACCTGAAGGCGCCGGTGCTGCTCGCCCAGGCCTTCGCCGCTGCCTTGCCGGCGCTCGAACAAGGCGCCATCGTCAACCTGATCGACCAGCGCGTGCTGCATCCGGGCGCCGATTTCCTGTCCTATACCATCGCCAAATCGGCGTTGTGGACGGCAACCCAGATGCTGGCGCAGGCGCTGGCGCCGCGCATCCGGGTCAATGCCATCGGCCCCGGCCCGGTGCTGCCCAACTCGCATGAGGGCGCGGCGGGCTTTGCCGGCGAGGTTGCCGGCGTGCCGCTGAAAAGGCCGGTCGAGCCGGCCGAGATCGCCGAAGCGGTGTTGTATCTGGCGCGCGCCCGCAGCGTGACCGGGCAGATGCTGACGGTCGATGCCGGCCAGCATCTGGTGTGAGCGCTGCCAAATCAGGCGAGCGTGATCGCGGCGATCAACCGGCCGTAATCGGGCTCGCTGCGATGCGTGGCGCGCCGGTAGCTGAAGAAGCGCTCTTCGTCCGAATAGGTGCACAGGTCGAGATCGTCGATCGCGCCGATGCCGGCGCGCGCGAGCCGGTTGCGATTATAGCCGTGCAGGTCGAACATGGCGTGATCGGGTCGCGTCGAGGGCGAGAAGAAGCGCGTATTGCCGGCATCGGCCGCCGCGAAGCGCGCCACGAATTCCGGCCCGACCTCGTAAGCCTTGCGGCTGATCATCGGCCCGAGCGCGGCGGTGATGGCGGTGCGATGCGCGCCAAGGCGCTCCATGGCGGCAACCGTTGCTTCGAGCACGCCGGTGAAGGCGCCCTTCCAGCCGGCATGGGCGGCGCCGATCACGCCGGTCTTGGCGTCCGCGAACAGCACCGGGCCGCAATCGGCGGTGTTGATGGCGAGCGCGATGCCGGGCGTGGTGCTCACCATGGCATCGGCCTTGGGCCGTCCGTCGGGGCCCCAGGGCGCATCCACCACGACCGCATCGGCGGAATGGACCTGCCAGACCGAGACGATGTGGCTGGGCTGGACGCCGAGATGGGCCGCCATGCGGCGGCGATTCTCGGCCACCGCCGCCTTGTCGTCGCCCGAGCCCTGGCCGCCGTTCAGGCTGGCATAGATGCCTTGCGACACGCCGCCTTGCCGGGTGAAGAAGGCGTGCCGAAGGCCGGGCAGGGCGCCAAGCGCCGGTGAGGTGACGGCCATGACGGTATCGGTTTCGGTCTTGCTCACGGGTTGCCTCTCCAATGCTCAATCCTGCGTTTCGAAGCCGGCCGGCACTGGCTGGCCCGGCGCGGTGAGGGCGATCGCCTTGAACAGGCTGCCCATGCCCTTTGGCGCGGTATCGGTGAGGCGCGCGAGCGCGGCGGCAATACCAGCGCGCGTCTCTTCGTCGGCGGCGCCCTTCTGCAGCGCGGCAGCGCGTTGGCGCGCGCCGAGCCGTTCCAGAAATGTCGCTTGCGGCACCGGGCCATGCACGGCGGCACCGGCCGTGCGCGCCTGGCGCAGCAGCGCGGCGAAATCGACATGCGCCGTCAGGTCGGCCGCGCCGGGATCGGCGAGCGGGTCGGCAAAGGCGTGATGCTTGACCGCTTGCAGCGTGTCGCCGAAGCCGGTCGCGGCATGGCCGTAATCGATGACCAGCGCCGCGCCGCCGTCGCGGGCGAGGCGGCCGGCAAGCTGCTCCGTCACGGCGAGCCCGGCAAAGCCGACCTCGAGCACGTCGCCGTCGCGGGCCCGCATCGTCATGCCCGGTGCCGGTTCGCCGTCGAGCCCGAAGATGAGCTTGCCGGCGGCGAGCCCGACCATGCGCTCGTGCCAGCGCCCGCCTTGCGAGACGAACTGGCGGATCGGCAGGGCATCGAAGAACTCGTTGGCGATGACGATGGCCGGCCCGGCCGGCACGTCCTCGAGCCGGGCATGCCAGGCGAGCGGCACGCCGGCGGCGTCAAGCGTGTGCCGTTGCAGGCCGGTCAGAACCGGGCTGGTCTCGACCAGATGGACATGGAGTGCGGCGCGAAACGCCGGCACCAGCCGGGCGGCGCGCAGCGCGTCGGCCATCAAGGTGCCGCGGCCGGGGCCGAGTTCGACGAGGTGGAGTGCTGGCGGCGAACCCAGCCCGTGCCAGCACTGCACGGCCCACAACCCGATCAGCTCGCCGAAAATCTGGCTGATCTCCGGCGCGGTGGTGAAATCGCCGGACGCGCCAAGCGGATCGCGCGTCATGTAATAGCCATGCACCGGATCGGCGAGGCAGATGGCCATGAAGCGCTCGATGCCGATCGGCCCTTCCGTGGCGATCAACTCCCTGAGATAGGCGTCAAGGGGCGTACCATCCGGCGTCACGCCGGCCGGCCCTGCGGCGCCGGTGCCTTGCGGGCGCGCAGGATCAGCCAGATGCCGATCGCCAGGAAGGGCAGCGACAGCACCATGCCCATCGTCGCCCAGTGGCCGAGCAGGAAGCCGAGCTGCGGATCGGGTTCGCGGAACAGTTCCGAGATGATGCGGGCGATGGCATAGCCGGCCGCGAACAGGCCGGTCACCAGTCCCGGCCGCTTCAGCGCGCCGGCGCGCACCGCGATGCTCAGCACCACGAACAGCACGACGCCTTCAAGTGCCGCTTCGTAAAGCTGGCTCGGATGGCGCGGCAGCGGGCCGGCGCCCGGAAACACCATCGCCCATGGCACGTCGCTCGGGCGGCCCCACAGTTCCGGCTTGATGAAATTGGCGAGCCGGCCGAGGAACAGGCCGATCGGCGCCACGGCGCTCGCCATGTCGAAGCTCGTCAGGATGCCGACCTTCTTGCGTCTCGCATAAAGCGCGACCGCCAGCGCCGCGCCGGCCGCGCCACCATGAAACGACATGCCGCCGAGCCAGAGCATCGGGATCTCGATCGGATGGGCTGCGAATTGCGGCAGGTCGTAGAACAGCACATAGGCGAGCCGGCCGCCGACGACCACGCCGAGGGCCACGAAGACGATCAGGTCGTCGAGATCCTCCGGCTTGAAGCGCGGCGTGCGCCCCCACAGCGCGGCGTCGGCCAGGAGGCGGCGCGCGTACCACCAGCCGATCAGCAGGCCGGCAATATAGGCGAGCGCGTACCAGCGCACCACCAGCGGGCCGAACGAGACGGCGACGGGGTCGAAGACGGGAAACGGGATCGTGAGCGTGATCATGCGGAAGCGTGTGCTCTCATCGGGCTGGTTGGGCTTGGTATAGCCTGAATTCTTGGGTATGCCCAAGGCTTGACAATGCCGCACGGGGCAACCCGGCGCGGCGATCCTCCAGCCGGGGCACCAGCATGCCGCAGACCTCCAATCACCTGTTCGACGAACTTGGCCGCCTGATGACCGATGCCGCCGGCGTCGCGCAAGGCTTGCGCCGCGAGGCCGATACCCTGGTCAAGAGCCAGGTCGATCGCCTGCTGCGCGATGCCGATGTGGTGACGCGCGAGGAGTTCGAGGCGGTGCGCGAGATGGCGATCGTGGCGCGCGACGAGAACGAGGCCCTCAAGGCGCGCATCGCGGCGCTCGAGGCCAAGCTCGGCCAGGGCTGAGCAGGCTGGGCATCGCCTGCACACAGTGTCATTCCCGCGCAGGTGGGAATCCAAAGCCGTTTGCGCTCCCAGCCTCTGGATTCCCGATCGCGCCGAGGCGCGTCGGGAATGACACCGGTCATGGCGAGCCTTTCCGAAGCGGGATCGGCGGATCAAGTCCGCCGATGACGGCTGAAAGGTTAGCGCTTCCTCCTCCACCGTCATGGGACGGCTTGACCGGCCCATCCCGATCGGAAGTGCGCACCCGGTAGCCGCGTCCCGCGGCGCCGCTCCTTGACTTCCCCCTGATTCAATTTGCCTCAGGTCGAATCTGTGGAGGACGGCGCGGCGCGATTGCTCTGACTCCGCGAATCCTTGACGGTGCCTGACATCCCCGCGGGGTCGTGTGTGTGGCGGCGCGGTGCGTGATACAAGTCGAGGAGCGAGGTGATTCGCCGGCTTGGCCATTGGCCAGCAGGGGTGGGTTTGGACCTGCGGTTCTTTCGGCTCACGCGAACGCTTGCGCGTTCGGTGGCGTGATGCGTGCATCAAACGGGCTTGCCGCCCGGCGAGGAGCCGAGGGTTTCATGTCGATTGCAGACGTTGAAGTTGAACGGGACGAACACCCGATGGATCTGGTCGAGCGTATCGCCGCCCTGAACGAGTGGGCGTTCGACCGCTCGGGCGAAGACGAGATCTCGCTGTCGGTCGCCGGGTCCTGGACCGAATATCACGTCGCCTTCACCTGGCTCGAGGATATGGAGGCGCTGCATATCGCCTGCGCCTTCGATCTCAAGGTGCCGGAGCGCCGGCGCGCCGAGGTGCTGCAACTCGTCTCGCTCGCCAACGAGCAGCTCTGGATCGGTCATTTCGACCTGTGGAACAGCGAGAATGTCGTGATGTTCCGCCATGGCCTGTTGCTGGCCGGCGGCGCCGACGTGACCGCCCAGCAATGCGAGGTGCTGCTCGATCTGGCGATCCAGTCGTGCGAGCGTTACTTCCAGGCCTTCCAGTTCGTGGTCTGGGCCGGGAAATCGGCGCGCGAGGCGCTCGATACCGCGATGTTCGAGACGGCGGGCGAGGCCTGAACGCAAACCGAGGGGGCACATGATGGAATTCCCGCGATCGCTGGTGCTGGTCGGGGCCGGCAAGATGGGCGGCGCGCTGCTCGAGGGCTGGCTCGGCCGCGGCATGCCGGGCACGGCCGTCAGCATCCTCGATCCGCACCCGGCCGAAGCGATGCTGGCGCTGTGCGCGAAGCATGGCGTGGCGGTCAATCCCGATCCGGCCGGTCTCGCTGCGCCACAGGTGCTGCTGCTCGCGATCAAGCCGCAAATGCTTGACGAAGCCGCCGCCGTGCTCGCCGGCCTGGCAGCGCCCGAGACGCTGGTCGTCTCGGTGATGGCCGGCAAGACGCTCGCCAATATGCGCGCCCGCATGCCGCGCGCGCAGGCGCTGGTACGCTGCATCCCCAACACGCCGGCGGCGGTCGGGCGCGGCATCACCGTGTGCTATCCCTCGCCGGAGGTTGGTGCGGCGCAGCGCAACCTTGCCGACGGACTGTTGCAGGCGGTCGGCCGCGTCGAATGGGTCGAGGACGAGGCGCTGATCGACGCCGCGACCGCCGTTTCGGGCTCCGGGCCGGCCTATGTGTTCTATCTCGCCGAATGCCTCGCCAAGGCCGGCGTTGCCGTCGGGCTCGAGCCCGGCTTGGCGGCGCGGCTGGCGCGTGCCACCGTCGAGGGCGCCGGCGAGTTGATGTTCCAGGATGCGGCGACGCCGCCTGAGACCTTGCGCCGTAACGTCACTTCGCCGGGCGGCACCACGGCGGCGGCGCTCGCCGTGCTGATGGCGGGAGGTGGCCTTCAACCGCTGATGACGGAGGCGGTCAAGGCGGCGCGCTTGCGGGCGGAACAGCTTTCCGGCTGAGATGCACGCGCCGGCTCCCGCTCTGGTCCCGGAATTGGCGGTCTCCGACCTCGACCGCTCCCTGGATGTCTATGTCAATGTTTTCGGCTTCCGTTGTCATGCGCAGCGACCGGACGAGCGTTTTGCCTATCTGATCCGGGATGGCGTCCATCTCATGCTGGAAGAGGCCGCCGGCCCAGGCCGGCGGTTCCATACGGCGCCGCTCGAGCACCCGTATGGCCGGGGCGTGAATTTCCAGATCGAGGTGCCGGATATCGTCGCGCTCCATGTCGCGGTGCAGCGGGCCGGGCTTGCGATCGTGATCCCGATCGAGGAGCGCTGGTATCGCCAGAATGACACCGAATACGGCAACCGGCAATTTGTCGTCGCCGATCCCGATGGCTATCTGCTGCGGTTTTTCGGCTCCCTCGGCCACAGGCCGGCACGCGCGGCGGCGGGCTGATTGTTGTCGCCGCCTCACCGGTGCCATAGGGTCGTGCTCAGTTGGAGAAAGACAGCACGGTATCGGGAGCAGGACATGGCCAGGAAACCCGAAGCGAAACCCGAAGCGGCAGGCACGCAACCGCCGCGCGAGCGCATCATCGACGCGGTGATGGCATTGGCGGCCGAGGGGCCGTGGGAGGCGATTTCCCTGCCGATGATCGCCGAGCGGGCCGAGGTCAGCCTTGCCGACCTGCGCGACGCTTATCCTTCCAAGGGCGCGGTGCTTGGCGGTTTCTCCCGCCGCATCGATCGCCTGGTGCTCGATGGCGGCAATACCGACATGGCGGCCGAGCCGGCGCGCGAGCGCGTGCTCGACATCATGCTGCGGCGCTTCGATGCGCTGGCGCCCTATAAGGCGGCGCTGAAATCGATCCGCGACGGCGTGCGCCACGATCCGCTGGCGCTGGCGGCGCTCAACAAGCTGGCGCTGAATTCGTGGCGTTTCATGCTGGCCGCCGCCGATATCGACACGGAAGACCACCTCGGCACCCTGAAGGTGCAGGGCGCGGCGCTGGTGTTCGCGCGCGCGCTCGATACCTGGTTCGAGGATGACGATCCGGGCCTGAGTCGTACGATGCTGGTCGTCGAGCGCGAATTGAAGCGCGGCGAGACGTTGCTGCAGCGTGCTGACGACATGCATCGCCTGACCGCGCCGTTCCGCGGCTTCTTCCGGGCGGCGATGGAAGGCCGGCATGAGGCGCGCGAGCGCCGCCGTCACCGGGGCGAGGCGACGCCCGAGCCGGAAGACCACGCCGCCTGAACGGCGCGGCAGCACGCGGTTCAGGCAGCCAGCGCACCGGCCGTTTCATGCGCGGCGGCGACCGCCTCGGCCAGCGTCTTGCGGAAGCGCACGCGTGGCGGCCTGACGCCGTGGGTCAGCAGCGCGCGCCGGATCGGCCGTGCCGCGCCGGCGACGATCACGGCCGCACCCCGGCTATCGGCCTTACGCACGAAGCCCTCGATGGTGGTGGCGCCGGTCGAATCGAGCATCGGCACGGCGGAGAAATCGATGACATAGGCTTTCGGTTGCTCGCCGACGCGATCGAGCGCGCCGCCGACGCCCGCCGCCGCGCCGAAGAAAAACGCGCCCGAGATGCGGATCACGACCACGGCCGGATCGGTCGCCATGCCGACATCGTAGGGCGTGCGCGCCTCATCCGCGAAATCGCCCCGGTCCGGTTCGACGGCCGGCACGCCATGCTCGACCGCCACGCCCTGCGCCATGCGGTGCAGGAACAGCAGTGTGCCGACGGCAAAGCCGGCGAGGATGCCTTCGGTGAGGTCGCGGAACACCACGAGCAGGAAGGTGGTGAGCAGCACCACGGCGTCGCCGCGCGAGGCACGCACGAGGGTCGCGAAGGCATGTTTCTCGGCCATGTTCCATGCGACGACGGCGAGCACGCCGGCGAGTGCCGCGAGCGGAATGTAATAGGCGAGTGGCGCGGCGACGAGCATGGCGGCGAGCAGGAACACCGAATGCAGCATGCCCGAGATCGGGCCGTGGGCGCCGGCGCGGATGTTGGTCGCGGTGCGCGCGATATTGCCGGTGACGCAGAAGCCGCCGAAGAGCGGCGCGGCGATGTTGGCGGCGCCTTGCGCGACCAGTTCGCAATTCGAGCGATGGCGGCGCCCGCTCATCGAATCCGCGACGACGGCCGAGAGCAGGCTCTCGATGCAGCCGAGCAGGGCGAATGACAGGGCGTTGGGCAGGACCTCGACGATCTTGTCGAGCGAAACGGGAGGCAATTGCGGCGCCGGCAGCATTTGCGGGATGCCGCCGAAGCGGCTGCCGACCGTTTCGACCGGCAGGCCGAACAGGGCCGCAGCGAGCGTGGCGGCGACGACCGCGATGATGAAGCCCGGCCAATGTGGACGGTGGCGCCGCAGCACGACGATGATGGCGATGCTCAGGCCCGCAAGCACGATGGCTGCGAGGTTCGCGCTCGGCAGCGCCGCGCCGATGGCGATGATCTTCGGGATAAACGGACCCGGTTCCTTCTCGAGGTTGAGGCCAAGCAACTCCTTGATCTGGCTGGCGAAGATGATCACCGCGATGCCTGCGGTGAAACCGACCGTCACGGGATAGGGGATGTATTTGATGAAGGTGCCGAGGCGCAGCCAGCCGATGGCGAGCAGCATCAGGCCGGACATCATGGTGGCGAGCAGCAAGCCGTCGACGCCGTGCTGCGCCACGGTTGCCGACACCAGCACGATGAAAGCGCCGGCCGGGCCGCCGATCTGGAAGCGGCTGCCGCCGAGCGCCGAGACGATGAAGCCGCCGATGATCGAGGTGTACAGCCCGCGATCGGGCGTGACGCCGGAGGCGATGGCGATCGCCATCGACAAGGGCAGCGCGACGATGGCGACGGTCAGGCCCGAAATGGCGTCGGCCTTCAGGTCCGCCAGGCGGTAGCGCTCGCGCAGGACGGTGACGAGCTTGGGCGTGAACAGTTCGGTGAAACCGGGCTCAACGGGATGGGCTGCCATGAAAATCCTCTGGACAAATCCTCTGGCGTGCCGCTGTCGGCGAAAGGGCGAACGGCCGGCGTGAGGGGCCGGCGGGCAGGCCCGGATCAGGTGCTGTTGAGGGGCGCCTGCCTGAGCCGGACGCCACGGCCCCCGCCGCTGCTGACGGCGTTGTCGCCGATCAGCTCGATGCCCGCGCGATCGAGCGCCTCGACGACCTTGACCAGCGAATCGATCACGCCGCGCACGTTGCCGTCGCTTGCCTCCATGCGCTGGATGGTCGGCACCGAAATGCCGGCAAGTTCGGCCAGCTGGCGCTGGTCGATGCCGAGAAGCGCACGCGCGGCACGCATTTGCGCGGCTGTGATCATGATCATCCTGCCTGATGCATCGGCGTGACGATAGTATACATCTTATCTGATGTCTAACGCATCAATTAAGATGGCTGAGAGATAACAGAGTTTCTCGTAACAGGCGCACAAAAAAGCCCCGGCCTTGAGCCGGAGCCTCGGAAACATTGCGCCATTCGCATCGGGATGGGCCGGTCAAGCCGGCCCATGACGGTGGAGGGCGGGCGTAGCATGCCATGCTCGCCCTGTGCCGCTTTGCCTGTCATTCCCGACGGCTGAAAGCCGGTCGGGAATCCAGGAGTCGCTTGCGCGTCGGCCACTGGATTCCCTGTGCGGGAATACGAACGGCCGGTCGTGCCTTACGCCGCCTTGGATTTCGGCGTCACTTCGGCGGTATAGTCGTCGATCATGGCGCGCGAAATGTTGCCCGGCTTGAACGTATACGGGCCGACTTCCGCAACCGGCGTCACTTCGGCGCCGGTGCCGCACAGGAAGCATTCCTCGAAGCTCGCCAACTCGTCCGGCAGGATGCGCCGCTCGATGACCTCGATGCCGCGACGCTTGGCCAGATCGATGATCGTCTGGCGCGTGATGCCGTTGAGGAAGCAGTCGGCGATCGGCGTGTGGATGACGCCGCCCTTGGTGAAGAACACGTTGGCGCCGGTGCATTCGGCGACGCGGCCCTGCCAGTCGAGCATCAGCGCATCGGAGTAGCCCTTGCGCTCCGCTTTGTGCTTGGAGATGGTGCAGATCATATACAGCCCCGCCGCCTTGGCCTGGGCCGGTGCGCAGGCCGGGTCCGGCCGCCGGTAATCGGCGATGTCGAGGCGGATGCCCTTCATCTTGGTGGCCGGATCGAACATCGAGGGCCAGTTCCACGAGGTGATGGCGACATGGATGGTGGCATGATTGGCCGAAACGGCCATCATCTCGCTGCCGCGCCAGGCGACCGGGCGCACATACTGGCTGCCACCGCCATTGCGGCGCACGACCTCGGCCTTGGCGGCCTCGATCACGTCGAGGCTATAGGGAATCTCGAAATCCATGATCTCGGCCGAGCGGCGGAAGCGCTCGCCATGTTCGCGCGACTTGAAGATCACGCCGTCATAGGCGCGCTCGCCTTCGAAAATCGACGAGCCGTAATGCAGCCCGTGGGTCAGTACATGGACCTTCGCCTCGCGCCAGGGGATGATCTTGCCGTCCATCCAGATAAAGCCGTCGCGGTCGTCGAAGGGCAGGATTGCCATCGTTTCCTCCATGAGGTCTCTTGGGTACGAACTACGCCAAGATACGGTTGCTGCAATAACGGGGGCGCGCAATGAAACGCCATTTTCGCGCCGCCTCCGGTACGATCATGACCGGAAAGCGGATTGACGGGTAACAATACACCTGAGATATGTCAATATCATTGACCCAATTGCCGGAGAATGTTTTTGCCACTGCGGAGAAAGATATCATGACACAGGCGCTGGCCGAAGCGGAGACCCGCCTTGAGGACGATCGCGTGGAGTACGAACTGATCGAGCTCCTGTTCTTCGCCTATCGTGACTTCGTGGCCGAGCCGGACCGCATCCTGACACGCTACGGCTTCGGCCGGGCCCACCATCGCGTGCTGCATTTCGTCAATCGCAATCCCGGCTTGACCATCGCCGCGCTGCTGGAGATTCTGCAGATCACCAAGCAGAGCCTGTCACGGGTGCTGAAGGATTTGATCGAGGGCGGTTTCATCGAGCAGCGCGCCGGCTCCGAGGATCGGCGCCAGAGGCTGCTGTTCGTCACGCGGCTCGGCGCCGCGCTGGCGGGCGAGATGGCGCAGCGCCAGAGCGATCGCATCGGCCGGGCGCTCGAGAGCGCGGGGCCGCGCGGGCGCGAGGTGGCGGAGCGCTTTCTCGCCGCGCTGATCGATGCGCAGCAGAGGGGCAAGGTCGCCAGCCTGATCGGCCTGCCTGGGAAAACGCGCCCGTGACGCCCTCCCGGTCCGTGCCGCTGGATCACGCCGCGCATATTCTCGTGGTCGATGACGACACGCGCATCCGCTCGCTGCTGTCGCGCTTCCTGCGCGAGAACGGCTACCGGGTCTCGACCGCCGAGAACGCTGCCGAGGCACGCGCGAAACTCGCCGGCCTCGCCTTCGACCTGATCGTGCTCGACGTCATGATGCCCGGCGAAAGCGGCATCAGCCTCGCGACGCATCTGCGCGGCACGACACAGGTGCCGATCCTGATGCTGACGGCGCGCGCCGAGGTGGAGGATCGCGTCGCGGGGCTCGAAACCGGCGTCGACGACTATGTCACCAAGCCGTTCGAGCCGCGCGAATTGCTGCTGCGTATCGGCGGCATCCTGCGCCGTGCCGCGACGCCCGGCGTCGCCACGCCGGATTTGCCGGTGAATTTCGGCCCGTTCACCTTCCATCCGGGGCGTGGCGAATTGCGGCGCGGCGAGGATGGCATCCGCCTCACCGAGCGCGAGCGCGACATCCTGCGGCTGCTGATCGAGACGCCCGGCGAAACGGTGTCGCGCGAGGCGCTGTCGAGCCAGAGCGCGGCTGTCAACGAGCGCACCATCGACGTGCAGATCAACCGGCTTCGGCGCAAGATCGAGAGCGATCCGGCCAATCCGATCTATCTGCAAACCGTGCGCGGCTGGGGATATCGCCTCCTGGTCGATGCATGAGCACGTTCGGCAGGCAGGCGTTCGGCAAGGTGGCGCATAGCCTGGCGGTGCTCGGGCCGGTGGCGCGCCAGGCGGCGCGCGGCTTCGGCCGCGTCGGCCACTGGCTCGCCGCGCGCATGCCGAAAGGGCTCTATGCGCGCGCCCAGATCATCATCATCACGCCGCTGATCCTGCTACAACTCGTCATCGCCTACGCCTTCCTCGAGCGGCACTGGCAACTGGTGACGCAGCGCCTGTCCAACGCGCTGACGCAGGATATCGCGGCGCTGATCGACATTTACGAGAGCTATCCGCAGGACCGCGACAACGCCACGCTGGTGCGCATCGCCGCCCAGCGCCTCAGCCTCGACGTCGATATCCTGCCGCCCGGACCGTTGCCGGTCGCCGGGCCGAAGCCGTTCTTCGACATTCTCGATGCCGCGCTGTCCTCGGAGATCAGCACCCAGATCAAGCGGCCGTTCTGGCTCGATACCGTCGGGCGCTCGAGCTTCATCGAAATCCGCGTGCTGCTGCCCGATGCAACCTTCCGGGTGATCGCGCGGCGCAGCCAGGCTTACGCCTCCAACGCGCATATCTTCCTGGTGTGGATGGCCGGCTCCTCGGCGGTGCTGATCCTGATCGCCATGCTGTTCCTGCGCAACCAGATCAAGCCGATCCTGCAACTCGCCGAGGCGGCGGAGGGGTTCGGCAAGGGCCGCGAGGTCGATTTCCGCCCGCGCGGCGCGCGCGAGGTCAGGGCTGCGGCGATCGCCTTCATCGAGATGCGGCGGCGCATCGAACGCGCCATCGAGCAGCGCACGGCGATGCTCAACGGCGTCAGCCATGACCTGCGCACCGTCCTGACGCGCTTCAAGCTGTCGCTTGCCTTCTTCGAGGCGACGCCCGAGGTCGAGGATCTGAAGCGCGACGTCGACGAGATGAGCCATATGCTGGAGGCCTATCTCGCCTTCGCGCGCGGCGATGCCGGCGAGAGCGCCGTCGAAACCGACATTCAGGGGCTGCTCGACGAATTGCGCAGCGATGCCGAGCGTGCCGGCCACAGCGCGGTGCTGAGCTTTGCCGGCAATCCGCTGGCGATCGTCAGGCCGGCGGCCTTCAAGCGCCTGCTCGACAATCTGCTCAGCAACGCGGCGCGCTTCGGCGACCGCATCGCCATCGCCGGCGTGCGCGACGGCAAATGGCTGACCGTCACGGTCGACGATGACGGGCCGGGCGTGCCGGCGGAAATGCGCGAGGAGGTGTTCAAGCCGTTCCTGCGGCTCGACGAGGCGCGCAACCAGGATAGCGGCGGCTCGGGGCTCGGCCTGGCCATCGCCCGCGACATCGCGCGCAACCATGGCGGCGAGATCACGCTGCAGGACAGCCCGCTCGGCGGCCTGCGCGCCACGGTGCGCGTGCCGGCGTGAGGGGCTTTCCCCATCACACCTCGTCCTGAGCTTGTCGAAGGACGTTCCAGCGCCCTCGGAAACATCCTTCGACAAGCTCAGGATGAGGGCGGGTGGTTCCGGCTGTGCGTTTTCCCAATCGGGATCGGCCGGTCAAGCCGGCCGATGACGACGGTGATGTTTGCGCAAGTTCCTCCACCGTCATGGGCCGGTTCATCCGGCCCATCCCGATAGGTGAGCCACCGCTGTCATTGCCGCGGAGGCGGGAATCCAGAGGGCCAATGCGCTCCTGACTCCTGGATTCCCGACCGGCCTGACGGCCGTCGGGAATGACACGCGTCGCGCCGCCTCAGAACATCCGGCCGCCATTCGGCACCGGATGGGTCGGTTGCAGCAGCACGACCTCGCCGCTCTCGTCCGGCGCGCCGAGCGTCAGCACTTCCGACATGAACGGGCCGATCTGGCGCGCTGGGAAATTCACCACCGCCATGACCTGCTTCCCGACCAGCGCATCCGGCTGGTAGTAGCGGGTGATCTGTGCCGAGGAGCGTTTGGTGCCGATCTCCGGCCCGAAATCGATGGTCAGCTTGTAGGCCGGCTTGCGCGCCTGCGGAAAGGTTTCCGCTGCGACGATGGTGCCGACGCGGATATCGACTTTCAGGAAGTCGTCGAAGGCGATCTGGGGGGAAAGGGCGAGCGTAGGCATGGCGCGTTGGTGGCATGGGCGCGCGGCGCGGACAAGAGGGTTCTGTCTCGACACTGCTCCAAAACGCGTCCCTCATGCTGAGCCTGTCGAAGCATGTTCCAGAGGGCGCCGGACTCAGCGTCCTTCGACAGGCTCAGGACGAGGGGAGGGGGCGGTCAACCCCGCCTTTTGCCGCCCTTGAAGGCGCGCGTGCCGGGCCGGCCGGCGGTGCTGCGCGGGCTCGGGCGCTCGGGCGGGGCGAAGCCGACCGGCACCTCGCGATCGGTGCCGGGGCCCATCTCGTCGAGGCCGGGCTTGCGGACCTTGGATGAGGGCGGCAGGTTCGCCGCCTCGCCATAGGCCTTCTTGCCCTTGTAGCCGCCGGCCTTGGCCGAGACGTTGCGCTGGCGCGCGGTCGGGTCGTCGACCAGGGCAATCTCGGTGGCGCGCAGGCGCTTGAGTTCGTCGCGCAGCCGGGCCGCTTCCTCGAAATTCAGGTCGGCCGCGGCCTCGCGCATGCGCTTTTCGAGATCGGCGAGCACGGTCTCGAAATTGTGGCCGACGGTGATGGCATCCTCGGCCAGCCCCTTGTCGACCGTGACGCGGTCGCGCTCGTAGACCGAGCCGAGAATGTCGGCGATGTCGCGCTTGACGCTTTCCGGCGTGATGCCGTGCTCGGCATTATAGGCCATCTGCTTCTCGCGCCGGCGCGTGGTCTCGGCCATGGCGCGTTCCATCGAGCCGGTGATGTTGTCGGCATAGAGCACGACCTTGCCGTCGACATTGCGCGCGGCGCGGCCGATGGTCTGCACCAGCGCCGTCTCGGAGCGCAGGAAACCCTCCTTGTCGGCGTCGAGAATGGCGACGAGCGCGCATTCGGGAATGTCGAGCCCCTCGCGCAGCAGGTTGATGCCGACCAGCACGTCGAAGGTGCCGAGGCGCAGGTCGCGGATGATCTCGATGCGCTCCAGCGTCTCGACATCGGAATGCATGTAGCGCACGCGGATGCCGTTCTCGTGCAGGTATTCGGTCAGGTCCTCGGCCATGCGCTTGGTCAGCACGGTGACGAGGGTGCGATAGCCCTTGGCCGCCACCTCGCGCACCTCGCCGAGCAGGTCGTCGACCTGGCTGCGGGCCGGGCGCACGTCGATGACCGGGTCGATCAGCCCGGTCGGGCGGATGACCTGCTCGACGAACACGCCGCCGGTGCGCTCCATCTCCCATTTGCCGGGCGTGGCCGAGACATGCACCGATTGCGGCCGCATCGCGTCCCATTCCTCGAAGCGCAGCGGTCGGTTGTCCATGCAGGAGGGCAGCCGAAAACCGTATTCGGCCAGCGTCGCCTTGCGCCGGAAGTCGCCGCGATACATGCCGCCGATCTGCGGGATGGTGACATGGCTCTCGTCGGCGAAGACCAGCGCATTGTCGGGCAGGTACTCGAACAGGGTCGGCGGCGGCTCGCCCGGCTTGCGGCCGGTGAGGTAGCGCGAATAATTCTCGATGCCCTGGCACGAGCCGGTCGCTTCCAGCATCTCGAGATCGAACACGGTGCGTTGTTCGAGGCGCTGCGCCTCGAGCAGCCGGCCCATATGGTTCAGTTCCTCGAGCCGTTCCTTCAACTCCGATCTGATGCTCTTGGCGGCCTGTTGCAGCGTCGGGCGCGGCGTGACGTAATGCGAGTTGGCGTAGACCTTGACGAATTTCAGGTCGGCCTGCTTCTGGCCGGTGAGCGGATCGAACTCGACGATGCTCTCGACCTCGTCGCCGAACAGGGTGATGCGCCAGGCGCGATCCTCATAGTGGGCCGGGAACAGGTCGATGGTGTCGCCGCGCACGCGAAAGGTGCCGCGCGCGAAATCGCCGAGCGTGCGCTTGTATTGCAGCGCGACGAGATCGGCGATGAGCTGGCGCTGCTCGATCTTCTCGCCAAGCTCGATGGCGAAGGTCATCGCGGTATAGGTCTCGACCGAGCCGATACCGTAAATGCACGACACCGAGGCGACGATGATGGCGTCGTCGCGTTCCATCAGCGCACGCGTCGCGGCATGGCGCATGCGGTCGATCTGCTCGTTGATCGAGGATTCCTTGGCGATATAGGTGTCCGAGCGCGGCACATAGGCCTCGGGCTGGTAGTAATCGTAGTAGGAGACGAAATACTCGACCGCGTTATCCGGGAAGAAGCTCTTGAACTCGCTGTAAAGCTGAGCGGCGAGCGTCTTGTTCGGCGCTAGGATCAGGGCGGGGCGCTGCGTTTCCTCGATGATCTTGGCCATGGTGAAGGTCTTGCCCGAGCCGGTGACGCCGAGCAGCACCTGGTCGCGCTCGTGGCCGCGCACGCCCTCGACCAGTTCGGCGATCGCCTGCGGCTGGTCGCCCTGCGGCGAGAACGGCGCCTCCATGCGGAAGGCGATGCCGCCCTCGGACTTGTCCGGGCGCGGCGGGCGATGCGGCGTCCACGCCTTCGATTTGTCGATGAACGGGCTGCCGGTTTCCAGCAGATGGCTGAGCGCCTTCGCCGTCGCCTGCACGCCGGCGGTCGAATCGAGCTGCTTCTCGAGGTCGTCGATATCGTCGCCGTCGCTCGGCAGGCGGTAGCCGAGCGCCCGCGCCAGCTTCTCGTTGACGCCCTCGAGCGCGGAGGCGCCCGAATCGAAGCCGGTCTGCGGCGCCTCGCCAAGCCCGTTCTGGCCGTGATTTTCGAGCAAGGCCGGGTTGAGCAGCGCCGCCAGATGCCGGTCGAGCGGCTTCAGGTCGGGCTTGGAGGCTTTCGCCGTCGATTTCGGAGATTTCGCCATGTTCCCTATATGGACCGAATCGTGCCGGATTGGGAGGGGGCAGTTATGTCTCTGCCGTTCACCTTGACGCCGTTTTAGGCTAGGCAGCCGCGCATGAGCTTTTCTCCCCAGCAGGATTCGGCGCTGAAGGCGGTTGCGGCCTGGCAGAAGGATATTCGCGGGCGCCAAGTGTTCCGGCTGTTCGGCTATGCCGGCACCGGCAAGACGACGCTGGCGCGGACAATCGCCGAGGAGACCAAGGGCGACACGCTGTTCGCCGCCTTCACCGGCAAGGCGGCCTCGGTGCTGCGGGCGCGCGGCTGCGATGGCGCCTCGACCATCCACAGCCTGATCTACCGCTCGCGCGACAAGGAGGGCGAGGACCCGACCTTCGTGCTCAACCGGCAAAGCGCGGTCGCCGACGCCAAGCTGGTGATCATCGACGAATGCTCGATGGTCGATGAGGAACTCGGCAAGGACCTGCTGTCCTTCGGCACCAAGGTGCTGGTGCTCGGCGATCCGGCGCAACTGCCGCCGGTCAAGGGCGGCGGCTATTTCACCGAGGCCGAGCCCGACATCATGCTGACCGAGGTGCACCGCCAGGCCGCCGGCAACCCGATCGTGCGGCTTTCCATGGAGGTGCGCGAGGGCGGCAGGCTTTCGGTCGGCACCTATGGCGAGAGCCGGGTGATCCGGCGCGATGCGATCGACAAGGAAACCGTGCTCGCTGCCGACCAGGTGCTGGTCGGCATGAACAAGACGCGCCGGCTCTATAACGAGCGCATCCGTGGCCTGAAAGGCTTCACCGAGGGCGCGCCGATGGCCGGCGAGAAGCTGGTGTGCCTGCGCAACGACAAGACCAAGGGCCTGCTCAATGGCGGCATCTGGACGGTCGCCGAGGTGGCGCTGTCGAAGAAGGGGCTGGTCTCGATGCGGCTGCTGCCGGAGGAAGGCGACGGGACGGCCAGGGTTAAGGTCTCGGTGATGCCGGAATTCTTCATCGGCCGCGAGGACGAACTGTCCTACGCCGTGCGCCGCAATTCGGATGAGTTCGATTACGGCTACGCGCTCACCGTGCACAAGGCGCAGGGCTCGCAATGGAATGCGGTGGTGCTGTTCGACGAGAGCTATGCCTTCCGCGAGCATCGCGCGCGCTGGCTTTATACCGGGCTGACGCGTGCGGCGGAGAAGATCACCGTCGTGGTGTGAGGCGGAACAAAACAGTGTGAGCTTTGTTGAAAACATGCCGTAATTGTTTGACCGCGCTGGCGCGGCGGGACAGAATCGACACGCTGCGCGACCTGTCATGGAAAGGTTGATGCCATGCGCATTTGGACGGTTCTCCTGTTCGCGGCGGCCGTTTCCGCCAGCCCGGCAGCTTTCGCGCAAAGCATGCCCGGTTCCGAAGCACCGCATGGCGCCGCGCCCGAGCGCGGCGCTGTCCAGACCGGCAAGGTCAAGCCGCCGGGTGCGGCCGTGCCGGAAGGCGACAACCGCATGGAACAGCTCGAACGCAAGGCGGACCGGATCGGCCGCGCGATGGAACGTTCGGTCTGCAAGTGCTGACGGCGATTTGAAGCGCCAAGCGAGTTGACAGCCGGCGTGCGGCGGTTACTCCACGCATCATGACTGTTCATACGATCTCTGCTCAAACAGCTTCTGCTGACGCGGCGCCATATGCCCGCCGGCGCACCTTCGCCATCATCTCGCATCCCGATGCCGGCAAGACCACGCTGACCGAGAAGCTGCTGCTGTTCGGGGGCGCGATCCAGCTTGCCGGCGAGGTCAAGGCCAAGGCCGGCCGGCGCCAGACCAACTCCGACTGGATGAAGATCGAGCGCCAGCGCGGCATCTCGGTCGTCACCTCGGTGATGACCTTCGAATATGGCGGCTGCGTCTTCAACCTGCTCGATACGCCGGGCCACGAGGACTTTTCCGAGGACACCTATCGCACGCTGACGGCGGTCGATTCAGCCGTGATGGTGATCGATGCCGCCAAGGGCATCGAGGCGCGCACGCGAAAGCTGTTCGAGGTGTGCCGGCTGCGCGACATCCCGATCGTCACCTTCATCAACAAGCTCGACCGTGAGACGCGCGATCCGTTCGACCTGCTCGACGAGATCGAGAAGACGCTGGCGCTCGATACCGCGCCGGTGACCTGGCCGATCGGCCGGGGCAGAGACTTTGCCGGCACCTACGACCTGCGCAGGAACGAGGTCCGCCGCATCGATCGCGACGAGGAACCCAAGCCGGTCAACGGGCCGGGGGATTCGATCTTCGACGAATTGCTCGGCAGCGGCGCGGCGGCGTGGCGCGAGGAAATCGAACTGGCGCAGGGCGGCTGCCGGCCGTTCGAGACGAAAGCCTATCGCGAGGGCAGCCTGACGCCGGTATTCTGGGGTTCGGCGCTGCGCACCTTCGGCGTGCGCGACCTGATCGACAGCCTGATCGCCTTCGCGCCGCCGCCGCGCGCGCAACAGGCCGAAGGCCGCATGGTCGAGGCGGGCGAGGAGCGCATGAGCGGCTTCGTGTTCAAGATCCAGGCCAATATGGATCCGAACCACCGCGACCGCATCGCCTTCCTGCGCGTGTGCTCCGGCAAGCTGACGCGCGGCATGAAGGTCAAGCTGGTGCGCACCGCCAAGCCGATGAGCCTGCATGCGCCGCAATTCTTCTTCGCGCGCGATCGCGCCATAGCGGACGAAGCCTATGCCGGCGATATCGTCGGCATCCCGAACCACGGCACCTTGCGAATCGGCGATACGCTGACCGAGGGCGAGGATATCGTGTTCCAGGGCGTGCCGAGCTTCGCGCCGGAAATCCTGCGCCGGGTCAAGCTGCAGGACGCGATGAAGGCCAAGAAGCTGCGCGAGGCGCTGCAGCAGATGGCCGAAGAGGGCGTGGTGCAGATTTTCCTGCCGCATGACGGCGCGCCGGCGATCGTCGGCGTGGTCGGCGCCTTGCAGCTCGACGTGCTGAAGGAGCGGCTCGATGTCGAATACGGTCTGCCGGTCGCCTTCGAGACGAGCCAGTTCACCGTGTGCCGCTGGGTGACCTCAAAGGATCGGCAGGCGCTTGACGGTTTCGTCGACGGGCATCGCTTCTCGATGGCGGACGACCTCGACGGCGCGCCGGTGTTCATGGCCTCCTCCGCCTTCAACCTGAACTGGGAAATCGAGCGCGCGCCGGGGATCAGCTTCTCCGACGTGAAGGATTACCAGATCGCGGCGTGAGGCTCAGGCCGCGCCGTCGATCCGACACTGGGGCGGCTCGTCATGCCGATTGTTTTCCGCTATGAAGGGTTCCGGTTCTTTTTCTACTCGAACGAAGGGAATCCGCGCGAACCTCTGCACATTCACGTGCGCAAGGCAGAGGGCGAGGCCAAATTCTGGTTGCGACCTGAAGTGGGGCTGGCCGAAAGCACCGGTTTCGATGCGCCGACGCTTCGAAGGCTTTTGGGCGTTGTCGATAGCAATCGCGATGTGATTGAGAGGGCTTGGCATGCATATTTCGGCTAAGGCTGCACATTTCGACAATGACCAGCTCTGGGTCGAACTTTTGGATGGGCGGACCATCGGTGTGCCGCTGGCGTGGTTCCCCCGGTTGCTGCGCGCCACCCCCGCGCAGCGCAAGCGCTATGAGATCAGCCCTGGCGGGTTGCACTGGGAAGAGCTCGACGAGGATATCTCCATTGCCGGCTTGTTGGCCGGGCGACGCGACCAGAGCGGCCCCCCATTAGCGGCTGCGTGAGGCTCAGACGCCGCCGCCCCGCCGTTTCAGCCGCACCAGCGCGCGATCGAGGGCGCCGAGGAAGGCGGAGCGGTCGCGCGGGGTGAAGGGGGCGTTGCCGCCCTTGACCTCGCCGGCCTCGCGCAGGTCCTGCATCAGGTTGCGGGTGGCGAGCGCCAGGCCGATGCCGGCTTCCGTGAACGGGCGGCCGTTATGGGCGATGACCTCGGCGCCGGCCTTCACGGCCTGGCTTGCCAGCGGCACGTCGGCCGTGACCACCACGCTCGCAGCGGTGGCATTGGCGGCGATCCAGTCGTCGGCCGCATCGAACCCGGCGCCGACCACGACGCGCTCGATCGAGGGATCGCGCGGAATAGCCATGTAGCTGTTGGCGACGATGAATACGCGCACGCCGTGGCGGGCCGCGACGCGATAGATTTCGTTCTTGACCGGGCAGGCATCGGCATCGACCAGGATGGCGATGCCGCCCGGCGCGGGCGCGCTCAGCGGATTGGAGGCGCGTATTGCGCGCCGCCTTGCGTCCAAAGCGCGTTGATGCCGCGCGGCAGCTTCATCGGCGAGCCCTCGCCGAGGTTGCGATCGAAGCTCTCGCCGTAATTGCCGACGGCGCGGATGATGCGCACCACCCAATCCTTGGTCAGGCCGAGCGATTCACCGAAATTGCCTTCCTGGCCGAGCAGGCGGCGGATTTCCGGGTTCTTCGATTGCAGCATCTCGTCGAGATTGGCCTGGGTCACGCCGAGTTCCTCGGCATCGAGCAGCGCGAACACCGTCCAGCGCACCAGATCGAACCAGGCGATGTCGCCCTTGCGCACCCAGGGGCCGAGCGGCTCCTTGGAGATGACCTCCTTGATCAGCAGATGCTCGTCAGGATTCTTCAGCTTGGTGCGCGTGCCGGCGAGCGAGGACAGGTCGGTGGTGTAGGCGTCGCAGCGCCCGGCCTCGTAGGCCTGCACCGTGCCGTCGAGATCGGCGAAGGCGACGACCTCGAACTTCATGTTGTGGGTGCGGGCATAATCGGCCAGCGTCAGCTCGGTCGTGGTGCCCTGCGCCACGCAGATGGAAGCGCCGTCGAGTTGCTTGACGCTGTCGACGCCGAGCTTCTTGCGCACGATGAAGCCCTGGCCGTCATAATAGTTGACGGCGGTGAAGCTGACGCCATGGCCGACATCGCGGCCGAGCGTCCAGGTCGTGGTGCGGGGCAGCACGTCGATATCGCCGCTCTGCAAGGTGGCGAGCCGGTCCTTGCTGGAGAGCGGAATATATTTGGCCTTGGTCGGATCATTGAAGATCGCGGCGGCGAGCGAGCGGCAGATATCGGTATCGAAGCCGCGCCAGACGCCCTTGTCGTCCTGGCTCGAGAAGCCGGGCACGCCCTGGCTGGTGCCGCAGATGATGTAGCCGCGCTGCTTGATGGTATCGAGCACGGAATCGGCGGCAAAGGCCGGTGCTGCGGCGAGGATGGCGAGCGACAGGCCGGCGGCGAAACCGGCAACGAGATGTTTCATGGGCGTGCCCCCGAAAAGCCTTGCGGCGAGGTGGCCAGCTTCCAGCGGCCCGGTGCCGCTGGCAATAGCGCTTCGCCGTGCCACGGCTATGACTTTAGCATAGGCTTATTCGGCGGCGAGCCGGTCGAGCGCCTTGGGCATGATGAGGAAATCGCCGGTCTGGCGCGCCCAAAGCTCGGCATAGAGGCCGCCCTCGGCGATGAGTTCGGCATGCGAGCCTTGCTCGAGGATGCGGCCCTCGTCGATGACCACGATGCGGTCCATCATCTGCAGCGTCGAGAGGCGGTGGGCGATGGCAAGCACGGTCTTGCCTTCCATCAACTGGCCGAGGCTTTCCTGGATCGCGGCCTCGACCTCACTGTCGAGTGCGCTGGTCGCCTCGTCCAGCACCAGGATCGGCGCATCCTTGAGGATGACGCGCGCGATGGCGATGCGCTGGCGCTGGCCGCCCGATAGTTTCACGCCGCGCTCGCCGACATGGGCGTCATAGCCCTTGCGGCCGAGCCAATCCTCCAGCGTGGCAATGAAGCCTGCCGCATGGGCCTGTTCGGCGGCGCGCATCACGGCGGCCCGGTCGGCGCCCTGCCGGCCGTAGCGGATGTTGTCGCCGATCGAGCGGTGCATCAGCGCGGTGTCCTGCGTGACGACGGCGATCGCCGCGCGCAGCGATTCCTGCGTCACGCCGGCAATGTCCTGCCCGTCGATCAGGATGCGGCCGCTCTCGAGGTCGTAGAAGCGCAGCAGCAGGTTGACGAGCGTCGACTTGCCGGCGCCGGAGCGCCCGACGAGGCCGACCTTCTCGCCCGGGCGGATGTCCAGCGATATACCATCTAGCACGGGGAGCGCCCGCCCATAGCCGAAACGGGCGTGCTCGAACCGGATATGCGCCTTGTCGACAACGAGTTCGCCGGCACCCGGCCGGTCGACGAGGTCGAGCGGCGGCGTGATCGAATCCATGCCCTCCTGCACCACGCCGATATTCTCGAAGATGCCGGCGATTTCCCAGCCGACCCAGCCGGACATGCGCACCAGCGTCATCACCAGCGGCATCGCCATGGCGATGGCGCCGAGCGTCACCGCGCCGTCCTGCCAGAGCCAGATGCACAGCGCGCCGGTCGCGGTCAGCGTCACCGCATTGAGGATGGTCATGCTGGCGGCGAAGGCGACGTTGAGGCGCTGCTGGGCGAGGAACTTGTCGTTCGCGTCGAGCATCGCCGTGCGCATATAGGCATCCTCGTGCCGGCTGCTCGAGAACAGCTTCACGGTGTGGATGTTGGTGAAACTGTCGACGACCTTGCCGGTCAGCATCGAGCGGCCTTCGGACGCCCGCTTCGAGCGCTCGCGCAGGCGCGGCACGAACCAGCGCAGCATGGCGACATAGACGATAAGCCAGACCAGCGACGGCATGGCGAGGCGCCAATCCTGCGCCGCCAGCAGCCCCACGGTGCTGATGCTGAAGAACAGCAGGTAGAGCACGGTCTGCAACACGGAGAGCACGGCCTGGCGCAGCGCCGAGCCGGTTTGCATGACGCGCGTGGCGACGCGGCCGGCGAAATCCTTCTGGAAGAAGTTCAGGCTCTGGCGCGCGACATGCGTGTAATGCTGCCAGCGCAGCATGGTGGTCAGCGGCGCGACGATGCCGACATTGGTGATCAGGCGCTCGGCGACCAGCACGAGCGGGCGCAGCAACAGCAGCACCGCCGCCATGCCGGCAAGCAGCCAGCCATGCTCGGCGAACAGCGTCCGGGGGTGGCTGGTATTGAGCAGGTCGACGAGCTTGCCGACGAAAAACGGGATGCTGGCGTCGAGCAGCGCATCGGCGATCGAGATGCCGAGAAGCACCAATAGCGGCCGGCGCACCTGGCGGATGTGATACCAGAAGAACGCCATGAGGCCGCGCGGCGGCGCCGCGGCGGGCGCCTCCGTGAACGGGTCGATCAGGCGTTCGAGAAATGCAAACAACGGCGCGGGCCTGGTCTGGAGGACTTGATCGGAAACATCGCGTCCGCATAGCGGCGCAGCATGGCTAAATCTCGGCGCGGCGGGCAAAGGCCCCGCGCGGAAACCATCCCGCCTCATGTTGAGCTTGTCGAACATGCTCCAGAAGGCGCTGGTCTGGATCATTCTTCGACAAGCTCAGGATGAGGTGGAGCCAGCCGCGAGGCATGAGGTGGCTTGCGGTCATCGACATTGGCCGCATGGCCGGTAAAAGTTGCGTCCAGCCATATCGGAGAAGCCATGATTCGGCCAAGCGCCACCGGCCTTGCCCTCGCCCTCGCCGTGATCATTCTCGCCATGCCGGCGGTGGTGCAGGCCGCACCGCTCGCGGTCAGGGCCGAGAATGCCACCAAGCCGACGCAATGCGCCGAAGAGGACAATGTCTACGTCAAGCTGTTCTCGCGCGAGGTGACGCGCTTCAAGGTCGCCGCGCTGCAACCGGCCTATATGCGGCCGGGCACGGTCGACATCACCAGCGCCAATTTCACCAATTGCGCGATCACCGACAAGAAGGATTTCCGCTTCACGCCGAAACAGGTCGTGCTGTTCGAGGATGCGAAGCTCCTCATCAAGGGGTTCACCTATGCGCGCTTCTGGCGCCAGGCGGTGATCCCGACCAGCGTCGGCGGCAAGGTCACCGAAGGGCTGCACCTGATCCAGGTCTTCACCAAGCGGGCCGGTGTCAAGCCGTTCGAGTTCCTGGTGCTTTATCCGCCGGATGGCTACTGGCGCGCGCGGCCGCGCACGCTTCCGGGCTATCGCGAGAACGTCTACGGCTCGTCGTTCCTGATCGGGCCGATCGAGGAGCGCGAGCGTCCGGTCGCCGATGTCGCCAGCGTCGAGATCAAGCCGCGCCAGCGCCTGTTCAAGCTCACCTTCAAGGCGGGCGGTTCGGCGACGCTGCATTTCGGCGAGCCGAGCACCGCCGAATTGCCGCTGACCGTCACGCTCGATCGCAAGGGCGCCGATCCCGCCCTGCCATTCGCGGCCTTGCGCTCGATGTTCGTGAGCGAAACCAATGCCGATACCGCCCGCGTGGTCTGGCAGGAGAAGGGCGATCCGCGCCTGCATGGCGGCGGTATCGCGAGTTTCGACAAGGCGGAAGCGGTCGACCTGCGTTTCGACCGGGCCGTGCCTTCGGTGCACAACACCTCGGCGCCCGACATGCGTTTCTGGGATTTTGCGAAATAGGGGTGCGCTAAATCCTTCTCCCGCTTGCGGGAGAAGGTGGCACGCAGTGCCGGATGAGGGGGCCCGAGCTTGCCCTCATCCCCCTGCCGGGACCTTCTCCCGCAAGCGGGAGAAGGGAAATAACCCGCTCAGCCGTACAGGCTCACCTTGACGGGCGCTGCATCCTGCCGGGCGGGGGCCGGCCCGACATGCAGCGACAGGCCAATCAGCGCCGCCAGCGCCACGCAGATGATGAAGACATCCGACCAGTGCAGATGGCGGCGGGCGGTCTCGTTGAGTTGCTCGAGATTGTCCGACGCATGGCGGGCGGCGCGGGTTTCGATGAACTCGCCGATCGTGCTGCTTTCCGCCATCTCCGTCTTTCGCTCCGTCATCGTCATCATGCCAGATATTGGGACCCGGCAGCCGGCTTGCTGTGCGCGGGGGCACCAGGACGTTTCTGCGCCGGCAGGGGTAAAAATCCGTTAAGGCGCAGCATGAAATCGTCCGGGAACGACGGCGAAGCTCGGTGGCGCCGATGGCGCAAACCGGGTCGAAATGCAGCATGATTGTGGCGAGGACCAGCGAATGCCGGCATCGTTAAAATTGTCTGTATCGCCTCAGACGCGCCTGAGGCGCCCGCGCCGGATCACCTCGGCGAACAGGGCGCGGTCGGCCGCGATCAGGGCGCGGCAGGTGGTTGGGTCGCGCAGATTGGCGGTGAAGCCGTAGCGCTCGCAGAGCCGGCGGCCGTTTTCGGTGCGCAGCGCGGCCGCGAAGGCATCGGCGAGCAGGTTCGCGGTTGGAACCGCGATGCCGGCCGGGGCGAAGCAGCCGAACCAGCCGGCGATCTCGATGCCGGCAATGCCGGCCTCGCGCAGGGTGCGCACGCCGGGCAGCGCCTTGTCATGCGTCGCGCCCATCACGGCGAGCACTTTCAACTGGCCGCTGCGGTAGCCTTGCCAGATCGGCGCGATCGGCAGGATGGCGAAATCGACGCGGCCGTCGACGAGCGCCTGCACCAGTTGCGCGGAGGTGGCAAATACCGCGTGGCTGGCGACGGTGCGGGTTTGTTGCTTGAACAGTTCCGCCGCCAGATGGCCGGTGCTGCCGATGCCGATCGAGCCGTAGCGGTAGCGCTCGGGCTGGCCTTGCGTCAGTTCGATCAGGTCGCGCAGGCCCTGCGCCGGCAGGTTGCGGCTGACGGCGAAGACCAGCGGCACGTCGCACAGCCCGACGATCGGCTCGAAGGCCGGCGGCGGTTCCTCCGGCAATGGCGGCAGGTCCGGCGCGATCGCCAGCGCGGCCTGCGTGCCGATCAGCAGGTGGTAGCCGTCGGGCTCGGCCTTGCCGGCGGCAAGGACGACCGCTGCGACATCCCGGTTATCGGTGAGATTGAAACGCCAGCCAAGCGTGCGCGCCATCTCGCCGAGCAGGGCGCGCATGAAGGCATCGAGCGTTTCGCCTTGCCCGACCGGCAGCGCCACGCCGATCGGCCCGGTCGGGTAGGCGTTGCGCGGCGCGACGTCCTGCGCCAGCGCCGGCGCGCCTGCGGCGCATAGCGCCGCGCCCAGCACGGTGCGGCGGCCAATCATCAGCTTGGATGGCATGGTTCCATCTGCCCTTTTCACTTGCGGCAAGATGCCATCCCTCTAAAACAACGCGCGGTCTGGCAAGAGGGATACCGGACCCCGTCTATGCCCCATTCTCGGAGATTCGCCCATGGCTTTCCTCGCCGACGCACTGACCCGCATCAAGCCGTCCGCCACCACGGCGCTGACGCAGAAAGCCCGCGACCTGAAGGCGCAAGGGCGTGACATCATTTCGCTCTCGGTGGGCGAGCCGGATTTCGATACGCCCGACAATATCAAGCAGGCCGCCTATGCGGCAATCAAGGCCGGCAAGACCAAGTATACCCCGGTCTCCGGCATCTCCGAACTGCGCGAGGCGATCGTCGGCAAGCTGAAGCGCGAGAACAATCTCGACTACAAGCCGTCGCAGACCATCGTCTCGACCGGCGGCAAGCACGTCATCTTCGTGGCGCTGCTGTCGACGCTCAATCCCGGCGACGAGGTCATCATCCCGGCGCCGTTCTGGGTCAGCTACCCCGAGATGGTGCTGCTGTGCGGCGGCACGCCGGTGCCGGTCGATTGCCCGATCGAGCATGATTTCAAGCTGCAGCCGGAAGCGCTCGAGCGCGCCATCACGCCGAAAACCAAGTGGATCATCCTCAACTCGCCGTCGAACCCGACCGGGGCCGCCTATACCTGGGACGAGATGAAGGCGATCACCGACGTGCTGCTCAAGCACAAGCATGTCTGGATCCTGACCGACGACATGTACGAGCATCTCGTCTATGGCGACTTCAAGTTCTGCACGCCGGCCGAGGTCGAGCCGAACCTGTATGACCGCACGCTGACCATGAACGGCGTCTCCAAGGCCTATGCCATGACCGGCTGGCGCATCGGCTATGCGGCCGGGCCGCAGAAGCTGATGAACGCCATGGACATGGTGCAGGGCCACCAGACGTCGGGCACCTCGTCGATCTCGCAATGGGCGGCGGTCGAGGCGCTGAGCGGCACGCAGGCGCATCTGCCGGTATTCCGCAAGGCGTTCGAGGAGCGGCGCGACCTCGTGGTGTCGATGCTCAACCAGGCCAAGGGGCTGAATTGCCCGATGCCGGAAGGCGCGTTCTACGTCTACCCTTCAATGGCCGAGTTGATCGGCAAGACGGCGCCATCCGGCAAGGCGCTGGCGACGGACGAGGATTTCGTGCTCGAACTGCTCGAGACCGAGGGCGTCGCCGCCGTGCATGGCAGTTCGTTCGGGCTCGGGCCGAATTTCCGGATTTCCTACGCGACCTCGAATGCGCTGCTGGAAGACGCCTGCAATCGAATCCAGCGCTTCTGCGCCAACCTGCGCTGATGCAAGCCTTGGGGCCGCCCGGCAACGAGCGGCCCCACGTTGCGGTGCTTTGCCTCATCCTTCGACAAGCTCAGGATGAGGCAGAGGGAGACGGCCTGAACCGTTTCGGGCCTGCGCTGCTTCAGGCGTTGTTCTGAGCGTACCAGCCGGCGAATTCGGCCGGCGGCAATGGTCGCGAGATCAGGTAGCCCTGGCCCTCGTCGCAGCCCCAGTCGGCGAGCAGGTCGTGGACTTCCTGCGTCTCGATGCCTTCCGCGACGACCTTGAGGCCGAGGGCATGCGCCATCTCGGTGATGCCGCGCACCAGAAGCTGCTGGCGCGGCTGCTGCCACAGCGTGCGCGTGAAGGACTGGTCGATCTTGAGGATCTGCACCGGCAGCCGGGTGAGATAATTCATGTTGCTGTAGCCGGTGCCGAAATCGTCGATGGCGATCGTCATGCCGAGTGCGCGGATTTCGGCGATGGCGGTGCGCACCTGCGGCTCGGCCGTGGTCAGCGCGTTCTCGGTGAATTCCAGCTCGATCCTGGCCGGGTCGATGCGGTGCCGGTCGGTGGCATCGCGCAGGCTCTCGACGAAGCCGCGCTCGCGCAGGTTGTTGGGCGAGATGTTCAGAGCCAGCACGGGCGAGACGCCTTGGCGCGTCCACGCGGCCAACTGGCTTAAGCCATGCTCGAGGACCCATGCCGTGACGTCGCTGATCAGCGCCGTGGTTTCGACGAGCGGGATGAATTCGCCCGGTGCGACCGGCCCGAGCGTCGGATGGCGCCAGCGCAGCAACGCCTCGACACTGGAACTGCGGCCCGAGCGGAGCGAGACGCGCGGCTGGAAGTGCAGCGAGAGCTGGTCGGGACTGGCGATCGCGTCCGGGATGCCGTGCAGCAGGGTGAAGGCGCGCCTCTGGGCTTCGTCGCTCGCCCGATCGTAGCGCGACCAGCCGCTCGAGAGGCCGCGGCTGTCCTGCGCGGCGGCGAGTGCTGCGCGCAGCACTTCGCCGGTGCCCTCCCGACCAGGGGCCAGCGCTGCGAGGCCGACGCCGACATTGGTCACCACCGGCACGCCCCGGCATTGCACGGGGCGCGTGAAGGCGCGCGCCATGGTCGCGGCCATCAGCGCCGTGTCGCAGGTGTGGCCATCGAGGACGAAACACAGGCTGAGCAGGCTGACGTGATAGAGTTCGCAATCGGCCGGCGCGATGTCGCGCACGATCGCGGCGGCGGCGCGCACGAAATCGTCGGCGAAGGCGTGGCCGAGCGCGCGCAGCATCTCGTTGTAGCGCGGCGCTTCCGCCAGCGTGACCAGCAGGACGGTCGGTTCGCCGCGCTCGCCCGCCTGCCGGGCGGTGTCGAGCAGGAAGCGATGGCGGTTGGGCAGCAGCGTATTGTGGTCGAACTGGCCGAGCGCGGCGCGCGCCTCGGCATAGGCGCCGACAACGGCGTCGAGATCGTCGAGGGCCTGCCGGCGTAACGGGCCGGTGGCCGCTTCGCCGCCCGCCAGGCTCGCGGCGAGGCGCTGGAAGCGGTCCAGCATGAGCGGGTCCGGTTTGCTGCGTGCGGCATGTTCCGCAAGGGGCGCGCTCTTTTCGCGCCGCATCTGTGGCGGTGCGGTGAAAGGCTCATCCCGGTGTGCCGTGGCGCCCATGCCGCCGTGTCCGCCTGTCGCTATACGCCCCGGGCTTCGTGCAGCGCCGTGAGGGAAAGGCGCATCATTGACCATCAATGGTTAACCGAACGCGACCGTGGAGGAAGGCCGGGCCGTCTCGCCGGCGGCCTCGGCCGATGGCCGCCCGCTTCCTCGAAAAGGACGCGGGCGGCGCGATTTGCCTGCGGGACGGGCTCAGGCCCGGTCGGGATCGAGCCAGCGATAGAGCAGGCCGCCGATGACGCCGCCGAGCGTCGGGGCGATGATGAACAGCCAGAGCTGCGCCATCGCCCAGCCGCCGACGAACACCGCCGGACCGATGCTGCGCGCCGGGTTGATCGAGGCATTGGTGACCGGAATGCCGACGAAGTTGGTCAATGCCAGCGCGAGGCCGATGGCGATCGGGGCAAAGGCTGCCGGGACCTTGCTCGACGTCGCGCCCATGATCACGAACACGAAGAACAGCGTCAGCACCAGTTCGGCGATGAAGCCGGCGGCCATGCCGTATTGCTGCGGCGAATGCTCGCCATAGCCGTTCGAGGCGAAGCCGCCGGCGAGATCGAAGCCCGCCTTGCCGCTGGCGATGAGGTAGAGCACGCCGACGCCGAGAATGCCGCCGACGACCTGCGCCACGATATAGGGCACGACTTCGCCGGCAGGGTGGCGCCCGCCGACGGCAAGGCCGATGGTGACGGCCGGGTTGAGATGGCAGCCCGAGATATGGCCGATGGCATAGGCCATGGTGAGGACGGTGAGGCCGAAAGCGAGCGACACTCCGATCCAGCCGATGCCGACGTTGGGCACGCCGGCGGCAAGCACTGCCGCGCCACAACCGGCAAAGGTCAGCCAGAACGTGCCGATAGCTTCGGCAGCCATTTTCCGAACAATCATGTCGATCCTCGTATGGGAGAAGTATTGCTGCAAAAACGCTAAACAACACATGCAGATAGGCCGTAAACGCGTTGATTCGCAACCCGCTGCGCCATTGGTGCACAGAAACCGGGCATTTCGACCGGCAAATGCCAAGCGCGGGCGGCATCGGCGCGGGCAGTTTTCCGCCGGCCGGTTTGGGCTTGCCGGGCACGGCAATCACTGAGAGCATAGGAGGGCAGAGGCGGCCCCGGGCCGTGCGTCCGCCGGCATGGCCGCCGACGCTTCGCCTGGGCGGAGCGGCAGGAGGATGCGCATGAACGATACCAGTGCCACCACGTCCCGGCGGCAGGCCGGCCCCAGCACCATCGCCATCGTCGGCCCGTTCCAGGCCGGCAAGACGACGCTGCTGGAAGGTATATTGGCGCGGGCCGGCGCGATCCAGCGCCCCGGTGCGGTCGATAACGGCACCAGTGTCGGCGATGCCAGCGCCGAGGCGCGCGCGCATCACATGAGCGTCGAGGCCAATATCGCCACCTGCGATTATCTCGGCGAGAGCATGACCTTCGTCGATTGTCCGGGTTCGGTCGAGCTGTTGCAGGATATGCAGGCCGTGCTGCCGTTTTGCGATGCGGCCGTGGTCGTGTGCGAGGCCGATCCGCGCAAGGTGCCGGCGCTGCAGGTGATTCTGCACGCGCTGGAAGAACTGGCGCTGCCGCGCTTCCTGTTCCTCAACAAGATCGACATTTCGACGAGCCGGGTGCGCGAGACGCTGAAGCTGCTGCAGCCGGCCTCGCGCACGCCGCTGCTGCTCAGGCAAATCCCGCTATGGAAGAACGGCATCGCCACAGGCTTCATCGATCTCGCGCTCGAGCGCGCCTTCATCTATCGCGAGCACGCGCAGAGCGAGGTCGTCGACCTGCCCGATATCGAGATCTTCCGGAAGAAGGAGGCGCGTTTCTCGATGCTCGAGCGCCTCGCCGATTACGACGATGCGCTGATGGAGAACCTGATCGACGAGATGGAGCCGCCGCGCGACCGCGTGTTCGGCGATCTCGCGTCGGAACTGCGCGGCGGCAACGTCATGCCGGTGCTGATCGGCGCGGCGCAGCACGGCAACGGCGTGACGCGCCTGCTGAAGGCGCTGCGTCACGAGGGGCCCGCGCTGGCGCAGACGCAGGCGCGGCTCGGCATCGCGGCCGAGGGCGAGCCGCTGATCCAGGTGATGCGCACCATCCATACCGCGCATGGCGGCAAGCTCTCGGTCGCCAGGCTGCTGCGCGGCGGGTTGTCGGATGGCGACAGCGTCACCGGGCCGGGCGGCGTCGAGAAGCTGTCGGGCCTGTCGCGCATGCTCGGCGGCATGCTCGCCAAGCGCGGCGCGGCCGAGGCCGGCGAGACCGTGGCGCTCGGCCGGCTCGACAGCGTGGTGACCGGGCAGACGCTTTCGACACGCAAAGCGCCCGAACAGTTGCTCTCGGCAACGCCGCCGCAGCCGCTGCTCGGCGTGACGATCCGGGCGCGCGAGCGCAAGGACGACGCGCGGCTTTCGGCCGCGTTCGGCAAGTTGCGCGAGGAGGATGCCGGGCTGGTGATCGAGCCCGATCCCGAGACCGGCGAGATATCCCTGCGCGGCCAGGGCGAGATGCATCTGCGGCTGGCGCAGGCGCGGCTGACCTCGCGCTTCGGCATCGCGCTCGAGACCAGCCCGCTGCATAGCGGCTATCGCGAGACCATTCGCGGGGCGGCGCAGGCACGCGGCCGCCACCGCAAGCAATCGGGCGGGCATGGCCAGTTCGGCGACGTGGTGCTGCATATCCGGCCGCTGCCGCGCGGCGAGGGCTTTCGCTTCGTTGACGAGATCACCGGCGGCGTGGTGCCGCGCAACTACATCCCCTCGGTCGAGGAAGGGGTGCGCGCCTATCTCGGCGAGGGGCCGCTCGGCTTTCCGGTCGTCGATATCGAGGTGCGCCTGACGGATGGCTCGTACCACACGGTCGATTCCTCCGACATGGCCTTCCAGCAGGCGGCGCGGCTTGCCATGCAGGAAGCGATGCCGCAAGCCCATCCCGTGCTGCTCGAGCCGATCCTGGCGGTCGAGATCGCCACGCCCGATGAGGCGCTCGCCAAGGTCACCGCGCTCGCCACCAGCCGGCGCGGCCAGATGCTCGGCTATGACGCACGGCCGGGCTGGGAGGGCTGGAGCCTGGTGCAGGCGCTGATCCCGGAAGCCGAAATCGGCGATCTGGTCGTCGAGTTGCGCTCGGCCACGGCCGGTGTCGGCAGCTTCACCTATCGCCCGGAGCGGCTCGCGGAACTGCTCGGGCGCCAGGCCGACACGCTGGTGGAGCAGAACCGGCGCAGCGCGTGAGCCTGCTCACGCCTTGAGGATCGCCTTGTCGACGCGCTCCTGCACGACGCCGAGGCCGACGGCGCGGGCGGGAAAGCGCCGCAGCCACGGCCAGACGGCAAGCAGGCGCATGATCAGGGGCGGCGAGGGCTCGTTCCTGGCGTCGAGCAGGGGGGCAATCAGTGTCTTCTGGATGAAGACCTGCCCAGCTTGGGTCGTCTTGACCGCGAATTCGCGGCGCTTCTGCACCTTGGCGAGTTCGGTTTCGGTGACGCGGTGGCGGCGCAACGGTTTGGCGAGCAGGTTTGCCGCAGCGACGGCATCCTGAATGGCGAGATTGATGCCGATGCCGCCGATCGGCGACATGGTATGGGCGGCATCGCCGATGAAGAGCAGGCCGGGGCGGTGCCAGCGCGGCATGCGGTCGACGCCGACGGTAAGCAGCTTGACCGCGTCGAAATTCTCGATCTGCCGCGTGCGCTCGCCGAGAAAGGGCGCGAAACGCTGGACGTCGCCACGGAAGGCGGCGATGCCATGCGCGCGCACCGCGTCGAAGCCGCCCTTGGGGATGACCATGCCGCATTGCCAGTAATCGCCGCGATCGATCATCACGAACAGGCCGCCGCGCGCGACACGCCCGATCGCCTGGGCCGGGTCGTCGGCAAGGCGCGGCAGGCTGAACCACAACACGTCCATCGGCGCGCCGATATCCTCGACATTGAGATCGGTGCAGCCGCGCAGCGTCGAGCGCCGGCCATCGGCCGCGACCACGAGATCGCAGCCAATGGCGATCTCGCCCTCGGGCGTGGCGACGCGCAGCCCGACGACCTTGCCGTCCTCCTCGACCGTGCCGGTCGCTTCATGGCGCATCAGCAGCTTGAAGCACGGCAGCTTGCGGCCTTCCTCGGCGAGGAAATCCAGGAAATCCCATTGCGGCATCAGCGCGATAAAAGGGTGATGCACGGGAAGCGGCCGGAAATCCGCCAATGGCAGGTTGCGATCGCCGAAGCCGGCGGAAAGCTGGTGGATCTTCTGATGCGGGCGCTGAAGCAGCGCCTCGTCCAGGCCGAGCTGGTACATGATCTCCAGCGTGGAGGGATGAATGGTGTCGCCGCGAAAATCGCGCAGGAAGTCGGCGTGCTTCTCGATGACGATGACGTCGATGCCGGCGCGCGCCAGCAGGTAACCCAGCATCATGCCGGCCGGGCCGCCGCCCGCAACCGCGCAGGTGGTTCGCAGGGTGGTCTCGCTCATGCGGGCAATCCTCTCCGTGCCGGCGCCGGCTCGGCGCAAGGCGCATAGGAGAGAAGACTATTCGAGCCAATTGCAAGGCCCTTGTGCTCGCCGTATTTCCTGCCACCCTGCGCGATGGGCAAGGTGATCGCAGGGGAGGGGAGGAAAACGCCATGACGTCGAGGGATGCGCTGCTCGCTGCCCGGCCGTGGCTGGAATTCTATCCGGCCGAGGTGCCGGCCGAGATCGATCTCGCTGCCGTGCCGACGGTGGCGGGCGTGATCGAGCGCGCCTTCCGGGACTACCCCGATCGCGCCGCGTTCGAGAGTTTCGGCAAGCGGTTGAGTTATGCCGAGGTCGAACGGGCGGCGCGACGCATCACGGCCTGGCTGCAGCAGCGCGGCTACGTCAAGGGCGACCGCATCGCCATGATGATGCCGAATGTGATGGCCTATCCGGTGGCGATGTTCGGCGCGCTGATCGGCGGCTATGCCGTGGTCAACGTCAATCCGCTCTATACGGCGCGCGAATTGGTGCATCAGATCAAGGATTCCGGGGCGCGGGCGCTGTTCGTGCTGGAGAATTTCGGCGCGACCGTCGAGGAGGCGCTGCCGGACCTGCGCCTCGACGATGTCGTGCTGTGCGCGCCGGGCGACCTGCTCGGCCTCAAGGGCCATGTCGTCAATTTCGTGTCGCGGCATATCAAGAAGGGCGTGAAGCCGTTCTCGCTGCCGCGCGCCCGGCGCCTGAGCGAGGTGCTGGCGACGACGGCGCCGGCGAGACCCGTGACGGTCACGGGCGAGGATATCGCCTTCCTGCAATATACCGGCGGTACCACGGGCGTTGCCAAGGGCGCCGTCCTGCTGCATCGCAATGTCGGCGCCAACCTGCAGCAATGCACGGCGTGGATCGATCCGTTCCTGGACGAGCCGCCGCAGGGTCATGTGCAGGTCGCGGCCCTGCCGTTCTATCATATTTACGGCCTGACCTGCTGCTGCCTGTTCATGGCGGCGCGCGGCGGCTGCTGCCTGCTGATCACCAATCCGCGCGACATTGACGGCTTCGTGAAGACGCTGCGCAGCAGCCGTTTCACCATCACCACCGGCGTCAACACGCTCTATAACGCGCTCGCCAACCATCCCGATATCGGCAAGGTCGATTTCAGTCAGCTTGCCTATGCCAATGCCGGCGGCATGGCGATGCAGCAGGCGGTCGCCGCGCACTGGAAGCAGCTGACCGGGCGTCCCGTGGTCGAAGGCTACGGGCTGTCCGAGACCTCGCCGGTGGTGTCGATCAACCAGATGAACCTCAAGGATTTCTCCGGCACGATCGGCCTGCCGGTGCCCTCGACCGAGGTGGTGGTGCGCGGCTCGGACGGCCAGGACATGCCGCTCGGCGAACCGGGCGAACTCTGTGTGCGCGGGCCGCAGATCATGGCCGGCTACTGGCAGCGGCCGGAGGAAACCGCCAAGGCGATGACGCCGGACGGCTATTTCCGCACCGGCGATGTCGCGATCATGCTGCCGAATGGCGAGATGAAGATCGTCGACCGCATGAAGGACATGGTGCTGGTCTCCGGCTTCAACGTCTATCCGAACGAGGTCGAGGACGTGCTCGCCATGCATCCGGGCGTGCTGGAGGCGGCGGTGATCGGCGTGCCGGACGCCCATTCCGGCGAGATCGTCAGGGCCTATGTCGTGCGCAAGGACCAGACGCTGACCGAGGCGGCGCTGCGCGCGCATTGCCGCAACCTGTTGACCGCGTACAAGGTGCCGCGCCAGGTGATGTTCTGCGACAGCTTGCCGAAAACCAATGTCGGCAAGGTGTTGCGCCGGGTGTTGCGGGACCAGGCGCTGGCGGAAATCGGCGCCGAACCGCACGCCATGCTGGCGCAACTCCCCAGCTCGTGATTTGCAGGCGCCGTGCGATCGGCATAGCTCTCTGGGCGGAAACCGGAGGAATGCCATGCTGATCAAACGCAAACGCGGCTGGGAAATGCCTGAGCATCTGGCGACGCCGGAACATGTCTTCCTGAACCGCCGGGCGATACTCGCCGGCATGGCGGCGGCTGGCGCGACGGCGCTTTCCGGCGGGCCGGCGCTGGCTGCGCCCTATCCGGCCAGGCGCAACGAGACCTACACGCTCGACCGGCCGCTGACGCCCGAGAAGATTACCGGCAACTACAACAACTTCTACGAATACGGCACCTCGAAGAAAGTCGCCTCCGCCGCCGAGCAGCTCAAGACCGAGCCCTGGTCGGTGCGCATCGACGGCATGGTCGCCAAGGAAATGACGCTGTCGGTCGATGATATCGTGGCGAAGATCGGCCTCGAGGAGCGGCTTTACCGGCATCGCTGCGTCGAGGCATGGTCGATGGCGGTGCCGTGGACGGGCTTTTCCCTCGCCAAGCTGGTCGCGCTGGCCGCGCCGACATCGGCTGCGAAATTCGTGCGCTTCGAGACTTTCAACGATCCCAAGATGGCGCCGGGCCTGGCGCAGAGCTGGTATCCGTGGCCCTATGTCGAGGGCGTGACGATGGCGGAGGCCGGCAACGATCTCGCCTTCATCGCCACCGGCATTTACGGCAAGGCGCTGCCCAAGGTGTTCGGCGCGCCGATCCGGCTGGTGCTGCCGTGGAAATACGGCTTCAAGTCGATCAAGTCGATCGTGCGCGTCAGCTTCACCGACAAGCGCCCCGTCGGCATGTGGGAGCAGTTGCAGGCGTCCGAATACGGTTTCTGGGCCAATGTGAACCCAGAGGTGCCGCATCCGCGCTGGAGCCAGGCGACGGAAACCTTCCTCAACACCGGCGAGCGCGTGCCGACGCAGCTGTTCAACGGCTACGGGCCTTATGTCGCCGATCTCTACAAGGGGCTGGAGAAAGAGCGCCTGTGGGCGTGAGGGCTAAAAAAAGCCGGATGCCAAAGGCATCCGGCTTATAGGGAGTCCTGACTCGAGTCAGTGAATCCGCAAGGTTCGGTCAACAGGCTCAACACCGGGAGGAGAAGTGGAGCCCGCCATAACGACCGTGTTCCGGTTATGCCCGAGGCAGGCCGGCTTAACAATTGTGCATTGCGAAGCGCTGCTATGCAGGGGGCGCAGAGCATAGGCATTTTATCGGTGTTTTGCACGATTTTGCCGCATTTGGCGAAAAATCGCTAATGCGGCGCACAAATAATGTTGATCGAAGGCGGCGGCCGCCCTGACGGCCGATGCCGCCTCAATAGGCCCAGCGCTGCGCCTTGCCGATCAGGAAGTCGCGGAACACCTGCACGCGCGCCACGCTCTTCATCTCCTCGGCGAAGACGAGATAGCATTCGAGCTCGGGCATCGGCGTCGTCGGCAGGGCCTGGACCAGGCCGAATTCCGGCTCGATCAGATAATCGGGCATCACGGCGATGCCCATGCCCTTGCGCACCGCGCGGATGATCGCGGTCAGGTTGTTGACGACCAGCGTCGGCGCGCGCGGATGCTTGGGGTCGCGCCCGATCGTCTCGAGCAGGTTGGTGTCGCGCAGATAGGCCGGCAGTTCTCCGCCGAATGACAGCAGGCGGTGACCGTCCAGCTCTTCCGGGCTGCGCGGCAGACCGTAGCGCTTGACATAGTCGGTCGAGGCATAGGCGTGGAAATGCATCGTCACCAGGCGGCGCTGGATCAGATCGCCCTGCTGGGGCTGGCGCAGGCGCACGGCGATATCGGCCTGGCGCATGGCGAGGTCGAGTTCGTCGTCGCTCAGGATGAGCTGAAGCTGGATATCGGGGTAGTTGTCGAGGAACTCGCCGAGGCGCGGCGTCAGCCAATGTGAGCCGAAGCTGACATTGGCGGTGATGCGCAATTCGCCGGTCGGCTTCTCGCGGCTGTCGGCAAGTTTGGCGCGGGTCTGCTCCAGGCGCTGGATGACATCGCGGGCGGTGCGATAGAGTACCTCGCCCTGTTCGGTGAGGATCAGGCCGCGCGCATGGCGATGGAACAGCGGCACGCGCAATTCGGCCTCGAGCGAGCCGACCTGCCGGCTGACCGCCGATTGCGACAGGCCGATGGTGTCGCCGGCCTTGGTAAAGCTGCCGGCTTCCGCGGCGGCATGGAAAATCCGCAGCTTGTCCCAATCCATCGACATGGTCGTGCTCCCCCCTGGCAGCTTCGCCGCCCGTTGGCTGACAAGTGATGAGCTATGCAAAAAAATCAAGGGGAGATTGTCGAATGCCCACAAGTTCGCATGGCCGCCGACCACTGGTCAGGGAGGAATGCCGGCTCTAGGATCATCATCACGTGGCAGGCAGGAGATCGCATGATGGCGGACGGCAACTATCACAAGGATCGCATCGCCAATCGCCGGCTGCATCCGGAGACGCTGATGATGGGCTACGGCTATGCGCCCGGCCTGTCCGAGGGATCGCTGAAGCCGCCGGTGTTCCTGACCTCGACTTTCGTGTTCGAGAACGCCCAGCAGGGCAAGGATTTCTTCGACCTGACGGCCGGGCGGCGCCAACTCCGGCCGGGCGAGAAGGCGGGGCTGGTCTATTCGCGCTTCAACAATCCGAATCTTGAAATCCTTGAGGATCGGCTGGCGATCTGGGATCGGGCCGAGCGTTCGGCGGTGTTCGCCAGCGGCATGGCGGCGGTGTCGACGACGCTGTTCGCCTTCCTGCGTGCCGGCGACGTCGTGCTGCACAGCCGGCCGCTCTATGGCGGCACCGAGACGCTGCTGACCAAGCAACTCGGCGCTTTCGGCATTCAGGCGGTTGGCTTCACCGATGGTCTGGACGCTGCCGGCATGCGCAAGGCGGCCGGGATGGCGCGCGCCAAGGGCCGGGTCGGGCTGATCATCGTCGAATCGCCGGCCAACCCGACCAACGGCCTTGTCGATCTTGGGCTGTGCAAGGCGGTCGCCGACGAGATCGGCGCGGCGCAGGGCCACCGGCCGCCGGTCGTCGTCGACAACACCATGCTCGGGCCGATGTTCCAGGCGCCGCTCGCCTGCGGCGCGGATATCTCGCTATGCTCGCTGACGAAATATGTCGGCGGCCATAGCGATCTCGTCGGCGGCAGCATTTCCGGCAGCACGGCGCTGGTCAAGCAGGTGATGAGTTGGCGCAGCGCGCTCGGCACGCAGCTCGACCCGAACACGTGCTGGATGCTGATGCGCTCGCTCGAGACGCTCGACATCCGCATGAGCCGCTCGAACGACAATGCCCGCAAGGTGGCGGAGTATCTCGCCGCCCACCCGAAGATCGCCAAGGTGCATTATCTCGGCTTCCTGAAGGATGGCGACCCGGCAAGGGACGTTTTCGAACGGCAATGCACGGCGCCGGGCTCGACCTTCTCCTTCGACGTCAAGGGTGGCGAGCGCGAGGCGTTCGCGCTGCTCGATCATCTGCAGATCATGAAGCTCGCCGTCAGCCTCGGCGGCACCGAGACGCTGATCTCGCATCCGGCCTCGATGACGCATTCGGGCGTGGCGCGCGAATTGCGCGAGGAAATCGGCCTGACCGATGCGCTGATCCGCATCTCGGTCGGCATTGAGAATATCGAGGACTTGATTTCGGACCTCGCGCAGGCGCTGGAAGCGGTGTGAGGCGATGGGCCTGCATCTCAGAAGCGGGATCGGCGCATCAAGTCCGCCGATGACGGCGAGGGTGAGAGCAGCCGTATCCTTTACACTCCGCCGTCATGGCCGGGCTTGACCCGGCCGCCACAGCGCTACTCCCTGCCGCTCCGCAGGCCATGCCGCTTGTGCCAGTCCTCCAGCGATTCCGCAGGCCAGGTGTCGCAATGGATATGGCTCTTGCCCTTCGGCACATCGACCCAATCCGGGCAATAGGTGAGCGCTGCCTCGACCACCTCGGGCGGCCGCGGCAGCGGCGTGTCGATGGCGGATGCGTGCGGGTGGATAAGCTCCGGCCAGCGTGAATCGTAAAGCCAGAGCGCGCTGCCGCATTGGCCGCAGAAATGGCGCTCGGCATTGGAGCGCTTGTCGGGCTGGCCGTCCTCGCGGATCCAGGCGTGATACACTTTGACATGCTCGCGGCCCGTCACCCTGAGGCTGTCGGAATATCCGCCGAGATTGATGCCGTAACCGCCCGAGCCCGCCGTCTTGCGGCAGATCGAGCAGTGACAGTGCATGAATGGTGCCGGGCTTTGCGCCTCCAGACTGAACGTCACGGCGCGACAATGGCATGACCCTTCAAGATGCATGACCGGTATCCTTTCCGCGCCTATAGCGGCAGGGCGCTCGAATATTTGATCTGGCCAAGGGCGAAACTCGATTCGATCGAGGCGATGCCGTCGAGCCGGGTCAGTTTCTGCTTCAGGAACTGCTCGTAGGCGGCGAGGTCCGAGACGACGACGCGCAGCAGGTAATCGCGCTGCCCGGTCATCAGGTAGCATTCCAGCACCTCGCGCCAGCCGGAAATGGCGCGCGCGAAGGCATCAAGGTCTTCCTCCTTCTGGCGGCTGAGCTTGATCGAGATGAACACGCTGACCGGCAGGCCGACGGCGCGCTGGTCGACCAGCGCGATGTAGCGCGTGATGATGCCCTCCTCCTCGAGGATTTTCACGCGGCGGTGGCACGGCGAGGGCGACAGCCCGACCTGACCTGCGAGGTCCTGGATCGACTGGCGGCTGTCGGTCTGCAGGGCGCCGAGAATGCGGCGGTCGATATCGTCGAGGGGCTTCATTGGAATCTTAATCCCGGAAAGGCTTCTCCGTTAGCATGACATACCAAATCTCGCAGGTCGAATGAGCAAAATTGGAATCACCTGCGCCCGGCTTGGCGCTATGATAACGGGACATCGCTCTCGCGGCGATCCTGCCAGGATGTTTGCCATGTCTCGTTCGTCCGATCGTCTCGCCATGCTCAGCGCCTTGGAAAAGAAGGTGCTGTGGCTGTCGTCCTGGACGATCCACAATGCCAACCATATCCGGCCCAACAGCGATGGGCTGAAGGTCGGCGGGCATCAGGCCTCGTCCGCCTCGCTGGCGACGATCATGACCGCGCTCTACTTCTCGGTGCTCAGGCCGCAGGACCGCGTCGCGGTCAAGCCGCATGCCAGCCCGGTGTTCCACGCCATCCAATATCTGTTCGGGCAGCAGACGCGCGAGAATCTCGAGAATTTCCGCGGGTTTGGCGGCGCGCAGTCCTATCCCTCGCGCACCAAGGATATCGACGATGTCGATTTCTCGACCGGCTCGGTCGGGCTCGGCGTGGCGCAGACGCTGTTTTCCTCGCTGGTGCAGGATTACGTGCACGCCCATGGCTGGATGAAGGGCAAGCCCGAAGGCCGCATGATCGCGCTGGTCGGCGATGCGGAGCTTGACGAAGGCAATATCTACGAGGCGCTGATCGACGGCTGGAAGCACGGCATCCGCAACACCTGGTGGGTGATCGACTATAACCGCCAGAGCCTTGACGCGGTGATCCGCGAGGGGCTGTGGGAGAAGTTCGAGACGATGTTCCGCAATTTCGGCTGGGACGTCGTGATTGTGAAATACGGCAAGCTGATGCAGGCGGCCTTCGCCGAGCCCGGCGGCGACGCCCTGCGCGAGTGGATCGACAACTGCCCGAACCAGCTCTACGCGGCGCTGTGCTTCCAGGGCGGCGCCGCGTTCCGCAAGCGGTTGATGGACGAGATCGGCGACCAGGGGCCGGTGACGGCGCTGATCGAGAAGCGCTCCGATGCCGAATTGCTGGCGCTGATGTCGAACCTCGGCGGCCATGACCTGCCGAGCATGCTCGAAGCGTTCGAGGCGATCGACCACGATCGCCCGGTGTGTTTCATCGCCTATACGATCAAGGGCGTCGGCCTGCCGTTCCAGGGCCATAAGGACAACCATGCCGGCCTGATGACCGTGCAGCAGATGGAAGCCTGGCGCGCGCGCCAGGGCGTGCGGCCCGGGCATGAATGGGACAAGTTCGAGGGGCTGACCCAGCCGCAGGCCGAGGTCGAGGCCTTCCTGAAAAAGGTGCCGTTCGTGCAGGAGGGCCGGCGCCGCTTCCATGCGCCGGTGATCCCGGTGCCGGAAAAGCTCGCCTTCAAGCCGGCCGAATCGATGGCGACGCAGCAGGGTTTCGGGCTGATCCTCAACGAGATCGCCCGCGGCGACACCGAACTGGCGTCACGCATCGTCACCACCTCGCCCGACGTGACGGTCTCGACCAATCTCGGGCCGTGGGTCAACCGGCGCGGCCTGTTCGCGCGCAGCGAGACGGCGGACCTGTTCAAGAAGGAGAAGATCCCCTCGACCTTCACCTGGGAATTCTCGCCCGACGGCCAGCATATCGAACTCGGTATCGCCGAGATGAACCTGTTCATCATGCTGTCGGCGCTCGGCCTGTCGCATGCCATCCATGGCCAGCGCCTGCTGCCGGTCGGCACGCTATACGATCCGTTCATCGAGCGCGGCCTCGATGCGCTGAACTATGCCTGTTATCAGGATGCGCGTTTCATGGTCGCCGGCACGCCGGCCGGCGTGACGCTGGCGCCCGAAGGCGGCGCGCACCAGTCGATCGCCACGCCGCTGATCGGCATGGCGCAGGACGGGCTCGCCAGTTTCGAGCCGGCCTTCGTCGACGAACTGGCGGTGATCATGCGCTGGGGCTTCGACTACATGCAGCGCGAGGGTAAGCAGGCCGGCGCCGGCAAGAGCATCGGCTGGGAGCGCGACGAGGGTGGCGGCGCGGTCTATCTGCGCCTGTCGACGCGGCCGCTGGAGCAGCCGCAGCGCGCGATCTCCAAGGCGCTCGAAGACGACATCATCGCGGGCGGCTACTGGCTGCGCCAGCCCGGGCCGAATGCCGAATGCGTCATCGTCTATACCGGCACGGTGGCGCCGGAAGCGATCGCCGCCGCCGGGCTGATGGCGGAGGATCGCCGCGATGTCGGCGTGCTGGCGGTGACCTCGGCCGACCGGCTGCATGCCGGCTGGAGCGCGGCCGAGCGGGCGCGCCGCGCCGGGCGCTACGATGCGCAGAGCCATGTCGAAAAGTTGCTCGCCGGCCTGCCGCGCCATTGCGGCATCGTCAGCGTGCTCGATGGCCACCCGGCGACGCTCGCCTGGCTCGGCGGCGTGCATGGGCACCGGGTCAGCGCATTGGGCGTCGAGCATTTCGGCCAGACCGGTACAGTGGACGACCTCTATCGCCACCACGGCATCGACACCGATTCGATCATCGAGGCGGCCGAAGCGCTGGCGCCACAGCGGCCGGTGCGGTTTCGCCGCCCGGCGGCGTGAGCGGTCCATCCCGATAAGAGTGCGGTGCCGCCATGGGTCCCGGATCAAGTCCGGGACAAGAGCGTTGTGTTTCCTCCACGGTCTTGCCCCGGCCTTGAGCCGGGGCCCAGAAACAACATGAGACGACATCCGAAGCAGGGCGCCGAGCGCTACATTTCCAGCCCGGCCTTGCGCCGTTCGACCCGGGAGATGACGTTGAAGCCGACGGTGCGGAACGGCTCCGGCGCGATCCAGTTCGCTTCGCCATAGGCCGCCTCAAGCGCGCTCTGGTCGTGCTCGCCGGCGATCAGGTCGGCGAGGTGGCGGCCCAGCACCGTGCCCTTGACGACGCCGGATCCGTTGCAACCGGCCGAGGCGTAAAGCCCATCGTCGAGCCGACCCCAGGACGGCGATCCGTTCATGGTCAGCGCCGTGGTACCGCCCCAGACATAGGCCAGCCCGACATGGGACAGCGCCGGATAACGGCGGCGGAAGCAGGCTTCGAGTTCCTGGCGCACATGGGCGATGTCGATTCCGTGCTCATAGGCATAAAGCGAGCGCACCATCAGCCGGTCGGCGTCGACGCGCCTGAGCGTGGTGCCGAGCCGGTGCGCCGGCAGCACGCCCCAGACCGGCGCCTCGCCGAGCCTTGCGGCGTCGGGCGGCGCCATCGCCTCGGTGATCGCGGCATAGGTGTAGATCGTCACCAGCCGGTCGCGCAGATAGCCGAATGTCTTTACGAAGGCATTGGTGGCGAACACCACCGTGTCGGCGCTGATGTGGGCGTCGGCCGTGCGCAACTGCCATTTGCCATGCCGTTCGAGGCTCAGCACCGCCGATTGCTCGTAAAGCTGGATCTGTGCCGGCAGGGCATCGGCAAGGCCCCGGATCAGCGCGGCCGGCTGGAGCAGATAGCCTTCGCCGGTGAACAGCCCGCAGCGGTAATACGGGCTGCCGATACGGGCTTCCATCGCGTTGGAATCGAGGAATTCATGCGGCACGCCCAGTGCGCGCGCGCCCTCGCGCAGGCGCAGCACGACCTCCTCGCCCCGTGCCGTCGCGGCCGCCTTGATGCGGCCGGCCTTTTCCAGCCGGCAATCGATGCCATGGCGCTCGATCAGCGCCTGCAATGCGGCGAAGCCTTGCGCCGCGAAGCCGTTAATGGCGTTGGCGCGCGGGATATCGGCCGGCGACAGGCCGAAGGCGTGGTCGTGCGGGCTGATGAAGCCGGAATTGCGGCCTGAGGAGCCTTCCCCGACCGTGGTCGCCTCGAGCACGGCGATCTCGGCGGTCGGATCAAGCTCCGACAGGCGGCGCGCTGCCGCCAGGCCGGTGAAGCCGGCGCCGATCACGGCATATTTCACCGCGATAGCGCCGCTCGCATGCGGTTTCGGCGTGCGCGGCGGCAACATGGCGTTCCAGCCGCAGGCGTCCGGGTAATCGGGAAAAGGTTGGCGGGGCATCATGGCGCGTTCCGGGGCAGGGCCTGTTGCGTTTCGCATGCAACGCCTGGCCGGTGATTTGCAAGATGTTTGGCGCGGCGCGGTGGGATTGACGGCCGGACGGCGGCCTGTAGAGCTTGTGCGCAAGCGGCGGCATGGCCGCGTGGAGGGGCGCATGACGGGCATGAATCAGCCGGCGGTTCAACAGGTGCGCGGGTCCGCCGGCGAGGTGCTGCGGGCGTTCGTGAAGCTCGGCCTGACCTCGTTCGGCGGGCCGATCGCGCATATCGGCTATTTTCACAATGAGTTCGTGCTGCGCCGGCGCTGGTTGAGCGAGCGCGATTTCGGCCAGCTTGTCGCCTTGTGCCAGTTCCTCCCGGGCCCGGCCTCGAGCCAGATCGGTTTCGCGCTCGGCCTGATGCGGGCCGGTGCTGCCGGTGCCGCCGCCGCCTGGGCCGGTTTCACGCTGCCTTCAGCCGCCCTGATGATCGCCTTCGCCTATGGCGCGCGCTTCCTCGGCGGCCCGCTCGGCGACAGCCTGATCCGCGGGCTGAAGCTCGTCGCGGTGGCGATCGTGGCGCAGGCGCTGTTCGGCATGGCGCGCAGCCTGACGCCCGATGCGCGCCGCGCCGGCATCGCCGTGGCGGCACTGGCGCTGGTGGTGCTCGCCGGCGGCGCGGTGGGCCAGATCGGCGCGATCGTGCTCGGCGCCTGCGCCGGCGTGCTGCTGTGCGACGGCGGGTCAGAGAACACCGCGGCCGGGCCGGACCTGCCGACCTTCTCGCGCGGCTGGGGCCTCGGCTTCCTGGCGCTGTTCCTGGTGCTGCTCGGTGGCTTGCCGCTGCTCAGTGCCGCCGGGGCCGGGCCGGGCGTCAGCCTGTTCGATGCCTTCTACCGGGCGGGTGCGCTGGTGTTTGGCGGCGGCCATGTCGTGCTGCCGCTGCTCGAGGCGGCGGTGGTGCCGCCGGGCTGGATCGGCGACGGCGCCTTCCTCGCCGGCTATGGCGCCGCGCAGGCGATGCCAGGGCCGCTGTTCACCTTCGCGGCCTATCTCGGCACGGCGATGACGCTGGCGCCGGGCGGGATATTGGGCGGCGTGATCGCGCTGGTGGCGATCTTTGCGCCCGGCCTGCTGATCCTGCTCGCCGCCTTGCCGTTCTGGCACGGGCTGCGGCAGCGCCCGCGCGCCCGGGCGGCGCTCGCTGGCACCAACGCGGCGGTGGTCGGCGTGCTGGCGGCGGCCTTCCACGATCCGGTGTGGACGAGCGCGGTGCTGAGCCCGCGCGACTTTCTCGTCGCGGCGGCCGGTTTCGTGGCGCTGATCGCTTGGCGGCGCCCGCCCTGGCAGGTGCTGATCGCCATGCTGGCGGCAACGTTCCTGCTACGGGCGGTGTGAAGGGCGGTTCGGGCGGAAGGTGGCGGAGCTATCGCCCTTCTCCCGCAAGGGGAGAAGGGCATAAACTTGCCGGCGTCAGGATGCCTGCGCCAGCGCCTCGTCGAATAGTTCGAGCGCGGCGCGCGTGAAGCGGCGCATGTTCTCGGCCCGATCGGTGAGGCCGGTCTCGAGCGTGCGCGTCAGCGTCACCGGGCCGGCGATGCCGAAACAGCCATGGCCGGCGGCATCGCCATAGCGGTTGCCGGTCGGCCCGGTGGCGCCGGTCTCGGCGATGGCCCAGGTGCTGGCGAATTTCTCGCGCATGCGGCCGGAGAGCAGGCGCGCATAAGGTTCCGACGCCGGGCGCAGTCCGGTCATGTCCGCCTTGGTGACGCCGAGCAGCGCCTCGCGTGCCGTCACGGTGTAGATCACCGCGCCGCCGAGGAAATAGGCCGAGGCGCCGGGCACTGCGAGCAGGGCCGCCGCGATCAGGCCGCCGGCGGAGGATTCGGCGACCGCGACCGTTTCCTTGCGCGCGATCAGCCGGGCGGCGATGCGGGCGGCGAGGGCGTCCGGCATGGCTATTCGCCTTCTTTCGCCGGCTCGCGCAGATAGGGCTCGACGGTGCCTTTGAGCTTGAGCGTCATCGGCTTGCCGAAACGGTCCTTGGCATTGCCGACGGCAAGCCGCACCCAGCCTTCGCTGACGCAGTATTCCTCGACATTGTCCTTTTCCACGCCCTTGAAGCGGATGCCGATGCCGCGCTCGAGCAGCGCTGCGTCGTGAAAGGGGCTCGAAGGATCGTTGCTGAGGCGGTCGGGCAGCGTATCGGTCATGGCGGGGTCGGTCTCCTATTCGGCCGCTTCGGCCCGGGTTTCACGCGCCGCCAGCCAGCGCTCGCTCTCGAGCGCCGCCATGCAGCCGAGCCCGGCGGCGGTGACCGCCTGGCGGTAGACTTCATCGGCGACGTCGCCGGCGGCGAACACGCCGGGAATGTTGGTGGCGGTCGAATTCGGCGCCGTCTTCAGGTAGCCGGACGGTTTCATGTCGAGCTGGCCGGCGAACAGGTCCGAGGCCGGCTGGTGGCCGATGGCGACGAACACGCCATGCACCTTCTGCTCGGTGATTGTCTCGGTGCGCACGTTGCGCAGCCGGACATGGGTGACGCCGAGCGGTTCGGTCTCGCCGCAGATTTCCTCGACGGCGTGATCCCACAGCACCTTGACCTTGGGATGCTTGAGCAGGCGGTCCTGCAGGATCTTCTCGGCCTTCAGGCTGTCGCGGCGATGCACCAGCGTCACGGAACTGGCGATATTGGCGAGGTAAAGCGCCTCTTCCACCGCCGAATTGCCGCCGCCGACGACCAGCACGTCCTTGTTGCGGTAGAAGAAGCCGTCACAGGTGGCGCAGGCCGAGACGCCGAAGCCCTTGAATGTCTCTTCCGACGGGATGCCGAGCCATTTCGCCTTGGCGCCGGTGGCGATGATCAGCGCATCGCAGGTCCAGATGTCGCCTGAATCGCAGGTCAGCCGGAACGGGTGGCGCTGAAGCTCGGCCTTGACGACGTGATCGGTGACGAGCGTCGTGCCGACATGCTCGGCCTGGGCCCGCATCTGCTCCATGAGCCACGGGCCCTGCACCGGTTCGGCGAAGCCCGGATAATTCTCGACATCGGTGGTGATCATCAACTGGCCGCCGGCATCGACGCCGGAGATCAGCACCGGCTCCAGCATGGCGCGCGCGGCATAGATGGCCGCCGTGTAGCCGGCCGGCCCCGAACCGATGATGATGACCTTGGCGTGCTTCGTCATATTGGGATTCCCGGCGCGGTCCGTGCGCGCTGTTGCAGAAATTGCGCGAACCCTTCGGCCAGGCGGATGGCGATGAGCGGCGTCGCGTCGATGGGAGGATATGTGTAGCTTTCCAGCCGCCCTGTGAAGGGCCTAACCGCACCCTGCGCGCTTAAGCCCGCCAGAAAGCGGTGGATTTTCGCCGTGCCGCCGCTGGGCGTGAACACCAGCACCGGGCGGCCGGTGGCGACCGCCTCGCCGACCATGTTGACGGAATCGGCGGTGGCGACGATGCAATCGGCATTGGCGAGCATGGCGCGGTACGGGTTCTCTCCGCTGCCATCCCAGAAGAAGCCGCCCTGCGCTGCCACCGTATCGCGGATGGCGCCGGCCAGCGCCGGCGGCGTGCGGCGCGAGGCGGTGACCATCAGGCGCGCCTCGCTCGCGAGCGTCGCGCAGGCCTCGGCAAGTCTGGCGATGTCCTGCGGGCTGAAGCGGAATGCCTTGCTGTCGCCGCCGAGTAGCAGCGCGGCGCGCGGGCGGGTGAGTGCCGCGATCGCGGCCGGCGGATGGTGGCGAGCCTCCTGCAAGGCCTCGGGCGTGATGCGATGCGGCGAGGTGAGGGTGGCGAGCACGTTGGCGCCACGCAGTCCGTCATGCTCGGGCACCCAGATGAAATCTGCCGTGCCTGGCCCGGTGCGCGGGTCCTTCAGGAACACGGTGAAGGTCCGTCCGCCGCTTGCGCGTTTCAGCGCGCGCAAATAGGCGACGGCGCGCCGGCCCGAGGCGATGGCGATGTCCGGAAACGGCGGGCTGAGCGGGCTGCCAGGCTTCTCCGGCGCCTCGGCCGGGTCGATGGGACCGCGCGGCATCAGCGTCGCGAACAGGGCGCGCGGCCGAACGGTGCGCTGCTCGGCCGCCAGCCCGAGGCGCTCCGCGACGCCGAGGCAATGGGCGACGTCGCCGGCCTTGCCGTCGGTCAGCAGCCACGCGCCGCGGCCCGCCATGGCGTGGCGAGCGGCTGAGAGTTTCGCGCCGATATCGTGCTGCTCAACCATGCCGCCGTCCGATTTTCTCCAGCCAATCGATTGTAAGCCCTCCGAGGCTGGTCTAAACAGCGGCGGAAATAGCGCAACCCCCGCCTGCGGCGGG
>ERZ778018.414-NODE-414-length-66712-cov-27.359707_pt1 | contig 66712 bp, 55 predicted proteins | sample MGYA00375748_ERZ778018 | MGnify/ENA primary metagenome ERZ778018 (study PRJEB29350, sample SAMN05509839) | bioreactor metagenome | biome: bioreactor; material: wastewater | place: South Africa: University of Cape Town | collected 2014-04-22 ... | reverse complement strand
ACCCTTACAGCTTTTTTTTCGTATAACAAGGATGGGACTGGTTAGAGGCTTACTTAATAACAATGCCACATAGCCCGTCAATGGATTTTCTCATGTCTGTTGCCGCATTGTAGAGATAATAAGCGTGGCGGTTGGTTAAAACCGCAATGGCGCTCATGACAAAAGCGCTTTAAGGTAATCTGGTGTTACAGCCTGATAAATTTTTATCTCGCCAACCGATGCAAATAAACTTGTGTGGGGCACCTTGAATGCAGGCTGTGTGAGCGCCGTAAAGCCGGAACCTTGTTGCTTTACCTCCTTTGCTTTTAGGCTATGCCTTTTTCGGGCAGCATAAAAAGCACCCTCGCTGATATTATGCTGTTTACAAAAATCTTTTGTAGTGCCTGTATAGCTCTCATACAGCTCTAATAATAATGCTGTTTGCTCCTTGCTGCGGCGGGGTTGTGCAGACTTGTCGTTTACCTGTTCCATTACGCTGGTTTTTGATGAACGCCAAATATAATGGCGGTTTACACAAAAACAGGAGCGGGGATGGTTGGAGGCTTACAGTGTTTCAGAGTCAATATATTTGTTTAGTAAGGCTTTTAATAAAGTTGGCGCCACATTTTTTGTTATTAAGGCAGCATTCTTTACAACCTTACTGAATTTCTCTTCCTCTTTTTTATTAATAATTTGCAATTCACCGATTAATGCAGTTAAAGGATTATCTTCAAAATCGTTTTCCCAGGCGTTAAAATAAATAGTTTTAAAGTCAGATTTTTTTAGGTCTTGCTCCCACATTTTTACAAATGTCGTTTTTCCTGTTCCCCATCTGTTATTTAAGGCAAGTACAAACCCTTCTGGATAGTTCTCAATAATATTGGTCAGAATTTTTGCATATTTTTCTCTACCTAGCTTACAGTTTTCAAAAGAATGTTCCTGCTTAATTTCAATCTCGTAATGTTTTAACGCCATAAGTAATCTTTGGGTATAGTTTGTAGAAAATGTTGAAGCATTCGCGATGCATTAATCTGAGCTCCGTTAGCCGGTGTCGATGTTGATTAAAGATACAAAAGCCCATTGTTTATTCTGTTGTTTGGCGTTTTCCGTCGAAATCCAAGCTGAGTAGCGAACAAAAAGTTAAGAATATATGCGCCGCGCCGCCATATTGCCAATGCAATACTAGGGGCTTTGCATCGTCGCTCAAATGTGTCGCAATGTTTTAATTGTATTTTGGTAGTTCAAAAATGCGTTGGCAAAAGCTTCGGCAAATTTATAGTTACTAAACTCATATTCCTCATTAAGTCCTGTTGATGTCTGCAAGGCAATATTACCATAACGTACTATAGGTATTTCATAATTGTCTTTAAACCGTTTGTCGGGAGTTCCATTTTTGTTCACTTTCGCCCATGTTCTATCTATGATTTTACTATCGCTTGGCACTATTCCGGTTTGCACAAAACGAACTGGAGTAAAAATAAATCGAAGTTCATTTATTCCCACGATTGCAAATTTCTGCTTGGAAGAATAAACGATTATAAAGTTTGGATAAAAGTATATGTCTGCTCCGTTGCGATTTTCAAAATATAACGGATTAAAGTTTGCTTTAATGTCGGGAATTTCTCTGATGTCAAGTCGAAGCTCTTTTTTGTTTACTACTGTTGAAGCTACTGATCTTGTAATTACTCTGTCTTGGTCGTAAGCACTTGTTACATCCCAAATTTTATTAGATGTACATAGTCGTTTAAATGATTCAACGACACCATTGTAACTTGTGAGCAAATCATCCTCAAATTCAAAGTCAAGCCGAACAGAACTATTTTCAATTTGTTCCTGAATTTGATTGATTGCCTCTTTTTGGCTGTAAATATCTTCTTGGATTTTTTTTGAAATTGACTTTTTGATAAGTCCGAAAAGAAATATATAGCTAATCGTCAGCCTATTTTTTGATTTAGCCAAAGCCTTTTTAACTTCTTGTAAATCCTTAGCAAGCTCTACTCGTTGTTCTTGAGCTGCAAGAATGGTTTCTTTAACACCTTGCATATCCTGTGAAGTGATTTCTTGAGGGTCTACACTGAATATATTGTCAACCGCCAGGCTTGGAGCAAAATTTAGTTGAGGCTCTGATTGATAATCGTTTTCTGGAATTGTATCTATGCTGGGCTTATTGCGCCCAGAAAGTTTTTGTCTATTGTAAATACCTAATCCGGGAATACTTGAGTTTAGATATGTTCCTTTTTTACCTAAAGTTAAGCTTGCACCTTTAACACCGATAGATGTACTAATGCCACTGTTACTAAAGTTTAAATGTACTCCTGGAATTATCTTTATCCTCCGCCTGTAACTCCATGCCATAGAAAAAAAGTTAGTTTAAATTAAATGATATTCTGCGGCTCGTTATAGCATTGCCGCTAACGTAAAAGCATGGCGGTATTCTGTCTTAATTCCGCCAGAACCGCTGCCATTTAGAGATACAAAGGCTCATTGTTTTCTGCTGCGTCACAGCTAATAACCCTATTGCGTAAATGCCCCTGTTGTAAATCCGGCATGTTGGTAACCATAGACGTGTTTGGCAAACGTGGTCCTCCGGGTGGTTATTTACCGGGAAAACACTCTATTCCTGTAAACTAACATTTACGGATAGAAGAACTCATGTGCCATACAGGCTGTGAAACAGACTTCAAACTCCTATAACAGCCCTCCCAGATAAAAAAGCTGGGTTACAACCGGGAATAACCTTCCAGATACAACTCACGACAACCCCATAATCGAAAACCGGCACCGTAGGTTCCGTTCAACAACGCTTTCATTGTCCGTCCTGCGGACGCAACGAAAGCTTAGTTATTGTGTGTAGTTTTTCTTCGCTTAGGGCTTTCTCCAGTCCCATGGTGGAGTCGGATTGTCGTCTGCCCAAAGTCCAATTTTGTTTTGTCTTGCTATTAATTCTAAGTCGTCATATGATGTGTCAGTAGAATATTTTTTAAAGTGCCATGCAAACCCTGCTTTAACTAGTTCCTTATTTACATTTTCATTGTTTTCGTTTATAATAATAGCAATAAGTCTTCTATATCTATCATATTTCCCTTCGCTAATTACTCTTACGGTTTGTCCAAAGCAATGGTCTGAAGTGAATTTTTTGGCTGCTTGCCCAAATGGTTGCCCCTTTTTTATTTCAGGGCAATCAACATGTGCAAATCGTACAGTCATTGGCTTGCCCTCAAAAAGTATTTCAATAGTATCTCCGTCTTTAATGCCAATTACTTCCCCTGTAATCGGCTTGTTAATTTCTTTAACTTTATTGGAACAGGAGAGTAAAAGAAAAAGTATAAATATTTTTAAAAGCCGATTTGTAAAATTCATTACTTATAATTCAAAAAATCTGCGATTCTTTTCTTCGTATTTTCAGGTAAGTCGGTGTTGTAAATTTCAAAACGCTTTATGTTCATTTCAGTAAACCAGTTTTGAAGATAAAATTTAATAACATCTTCATCGTTTTTGTGATTAGCTTCCGAATTTACCTCTAAGACGAGAATTTCAAGATTATTCAAATCCTTTCGTGTTGAAATTAAGCCACAATTCTTTGCTTGAAAAGTAGATTTAAAATTTTGATTATTTCTAAGTCCTAATGAACTTAACAAGTCCGATAAAATATATTCACTTTTGTTTCCAGCCCTACCTTTTGATTGAGGATGATAAATATATCCATCAGTTAGAATAACTAAAATGTTTCTGTACAAGGTATCTTTTGAAACGCAATAATCAACTATATCATTTTTGAAAAATCTATAAATGTCAGAGCCTTCCCATTTTGAGGTTTTAATTGTTATATCTGTAATTTGTTTTGCAGTCTGCTCAAAATTATCTGAGATGTTATCGTAAATTTCCTTTCTTCCTCTTACCTCTTTATTTGATAAATCAATATCAAGTTTAGAGGCAAGGGAGTTAATGTCAGGGTCAGTAGGGCTTGGAGAGAAAAAGATCTTTAATTTCCCTTCTGCCATGTATGCACCTTTTTTATCCATGTCTGCTTTTACATAGTCCGCAAAATATTTTATAATTGCAATGTCTCTGTCTGCATTGCTGGGAATGTCGTTATGTATTGCAGGATTAATCCTATCCGATAAATCCCACAAAACAGATATTTTTAACTGCTTTCCAAATTTACTTTCCGTCATGTTTGATTTACTTTCCTCTGCTTTTTTATCAGAACTGTTACAAGAAGCTATCCCAGTTGATAAAGTAAAAATTATTAAAAGTTGCTTTATCATTATTTTAATTGTTTGTAAATTCAATTGGTTTGATGTTGGCTGAAATAAATACAGTAAGAATATCTTCGCATTCTTTTTGTTGAGTTTGATTTTTCAAATTAGCAGACATCCAATGTATCCAGCCTTGCATGAAGTGAAATATATACTGCTCAAATTCTTTAGGTATTATTGTTGTATGTTCAATTAGTTCATTTAACTTATTTATTTCGGCAATATTTTTATTTTCTTTTTCTTCTAAGGTATTTATATCTAAATTTAACTTTTCAATATTTTGCTCTACCACTTTTATTTCCTCTTCTTTATGCTTAATTGCTAATCTAACTTTGTCTTGTTTTTCATGCGCTTCAATGGTGAAATCAAAAACTAACCCCCAAATTAGATAAACAACAAAGCCAGCAAATATTATTAGCCAAAAACTAACTGATTGAAATGCTAAACTTAATGTGTAGTCAGGAATATTTTGAAAACTGTTTGTCTTTTTAATATTGTATATTTTCTCACAAATTTCATAAGCAATAATCACATCAAAAATGAATGTTACAAAAATTAGAGAGCCAATAAATAGAAATTTTTTAAACCCTTTTTTTTCAGAACTTTTATGAATTAAGTAACCTAATCCTAAAAATACTGCTGGAATGGTAATTATAAGCATTAGTTCCGTAAAGCCGTCATTAAAAGCTTTAGAAAGTGCTTGGGCATCAAATATTGAATTACTAATTCCGATTTCCGAAATAGTAAATTCCTTAAAAAAAGAGGAGTATGATGCGGAACTATAAAATATAAAAAGATATACCGTTAAAAATAATAAAATAATTAATCCGATATAAAAACTTGCTTTGCCTGATTTGTCACCTGTTAAGCGTTCAGGGTTTTCCCTGATGTCTGCAATCTCCTTCCTGATTTTTTCAATTTTAGTCTTACAATCTAAAATTTCCTCTGATTTAATTTTCTCTTTTCTCTTTACTATCCCATCATTTTCAGCTTTGAGGTCATGTAGTTTGAGGCGATAAGGCTTTTTTAATTCTGTTTGCTTCAAACCATCCTCTGTGATTCTATTCTTATAGTCCTGATAAACCCTATGTAAACAAATTTTTAGACCAAACGTAGAGCCATTTTGCTCTTTCGCACTATTGAACCCCATTCTCTCAACTGTTATATTAGCGTTGTGGAGTAAGCTGTTTCCATTTATAGTGCCATCATTAGTTATGTTCGTTAAAAATTCTTCTTCTTGCTTTTCAACGGATTCCACCTTCTTTAATTTGAAAAGTCCTTTTGGGATATTTTTAAAGTCCATATTAGTTTAGGTTTTCGTTGATAATTTGTAAAAGAGTATTTAGTTCTATATCTTCTTTAGCAGATGCAATTAAAACCTCTGCGATGCTAACAATATTTTCTTCCTCAAAGCCAAAACGGTTACAAAATAATTCGAGAGTAGCTCTCTCATGCTTATCAACTACTCCGTCTGCTAAAATAATTTTTGCAAAATCATATAAGTGAGTAATTTTTTCATTAAGTGTGTCTGGAAAAGTAAACTTGACTTTGTCAGGGTTTAATATAACTTGGTCAATTTGTGATTTTTCAATCCCTTTCTCTTGCCCAATTTGGTAAAGGGTTTCTAATTCCACTGTGTCAATTTGGGTGTCTGAAAGAGCCATTGCATAGAGGTTTAGGAAATGGCTTTGTAAAATGTCGGTCATATAAGTGGTTTTGATTTAGTAGGGTTTCCAATAAAATTACACACAACTCATCCCTTTGCGCAACTGGCTTAGTTATTAATTTTAACCACGTCTAAGCGCTTTATAGTCGCTTCTAAGCGTTTACAAAACGGTAAGTTCAGGCTTTCAAATCCTCTACCTTCTGCTTTAAATCTTCAATTAATTTAACTCGCCTTTCATCGTCTTTTTTGGTCAAATTTTTATAGTCATTTTCAAGATGAAACAAAGCGTCCAAATAATGGTTAACGGCGTTGCTAAACTCCTCCTTATATTCAGCTTTCTTTGCCAGCTCCAGGTGACCGTTAAACTTGTGGTTGTCTTTTGGCTTCTTTTCTGAAGCCAGCGCAATTACAAGTCCAATGATGGGGCTTAGAATAAGACTTACCAGCAAAGTTGTACCAAAACCAATTTTCCTTTCCTCTCCCAAAGTGGCCACGAGAATTGCAATTCCAATCCAAATAATGATAATAATGCCCTCCATTATTCAAGTTTTACGTTGCATAGTATTCCTCAAAACACTTCAGCTTCTTTAATTCAATTGCGACTTCGTGTTAGCTATCTTTTCACCATCATAGTTTGCCACTGTTTTCTCCAAAATATCTGCATAGTTAAAAATGTCATCAACAGCCAAAATTTCATTTTTTGTTTCTTTCTTTTGTTCATCAAAAGTTACAATGTAGCGCTTCGTGCCATTCAGATATAGCCTGCAAATTGTTTTTCTGTTGTTGTCGTCGAGCAGGATGGCAAAATAGGATTGGGCATCACGAAACACAATACGATTTGGTTTTATCTTTTGCCGCAGAATAGTCTTAACAATCATAAAACCTTCTTTTTCTTCCTCTGTGGTTTCTATTTTTCTTTCTGCAACGACAGCATTTGGTTTGGCCTGTTCCTGCTCAGCATTTTTCTTTTCATCGTCGGTTTCTTTTTTTAATGCCGACTTTAAACGTTCAGTAATAAGGTCGTTGATATACTGCTGCAGCGATTTTTTTGTCAGGGCTGCAAACTGCTCTACGAGTTTGGAAGTCAACACACCATGATAAAGTTGTTTGGCAAAATAGCGTACAAAAACCTCACTTGGTGCCTGAAATTCGACATTAATAAGCGATTTTAATTCGTTCATGTATTTGAGTTCGCTTGCTGTAGTCTGAATGTTATCAATATCAAAATAAGACTTATGAAACTTTTTCAATTCTTCTACCTGGTTGTCTTTAATGTCTGTAACATTGAATTCGAAAAATGGCTTTTCATCCATTTTATTAGGCTCAATCAGATCGGTATAAAATCTAAAAATTATACCGTTGGATAAAAGCCCAAACTTGGCTTTGGTTGTATGAAAGTACCGGAATAGCTGGGAGTTATGGGGATCAAGACTTTCGCCCCAATGTTTGCATTCCACAAGAATTACAGGTTGGCTGTCCCGCATAATGGCATAATCTACTTTCTCTCCTTTCTTTATTCCGATGTCAGCAATGTACTCCGGCACTACTTCCAGTGGGTTAAACACATCGTATCCCAGCGCTTTAAGGAAGGGCATAATAAAAGCATTCTTGGTTGCTTCTTCCGTTTGAATTTGCGCTTTCAGCTTTTCAACACGGTCGCCGAATTGCTTGATTTCGTCTTTAAAGTCCATAAGAAACTGGCTTTTTTTAAAGTAAAAAAAAGAAATTGTGCAGGTAATCATCTGTAAGCATTCTTAGAATACCTATTAGTTCGCGTAAACCACATGTAAGGAAATTATTCCTTCACTATTGCACTGGTCCAAAAATCCTGAAAATGAAATGATACGGGTTGATTGCCGGGTTATAGTAGTGCGGATTGAAACTGTTTCAAACCTATTCATTTTTTATTAAAAACGGTGGTTTTTTTAGTATTTGGCGTGTTTTGACATGCGGGTGGCGGATTTATTGCGTTCGCGGTTGAAACCTGGTGTTAATAGATATGCAGCATGCATTGTTAGCGTGGTCTGATCTGTCGCGGCGGATACCGACCGCAGGCAACTTCGGATCAGTACAAAAGTTTAATAGTTTTTATAGCGCCAGGGTCTCGCCGCCACACAGTTGCCCGGCTGTGAAGACCCCGCCGCAACATCAATGTAAATGGCGGTTTTATTGATCTGGTGGAAAAGTTTGATCTCAATGTCCCCAATCTATTAGCCCTTACGCCTTTGTTTTAAGCAGCCTGGCATTAATGGCTACCACAATCGTGCTTAAGCTCATCAGCACAGCGCCCGCGGCAGGAGTAAGCATAATATTCCATTTGTGCAAAATACCTGCTGCCAGTGGAATGGCAAGAATGTTGTAGCCCGCAGCCCACCAAAGGTTTTGTATCATCTTGTTGTAGGTGGCTTTGCCAAATAAAATCAGCCCGGCAATATCTTTCGGATCGGAGTTAACCAAAATGATGTCTGCTGTTTCCGCCGCCACATCAGTGCCTGAACCCACTGCAATGCCCACATCAGCCTGGGCAAGCGCAGGCGCATCATTTACGCCGTCTCCTGTCATGGCAACAAATTCGCCTTTTTCCTGTAAGGCTTTAATTTTTTCCAATTTTTCGTGCGGCAAAACATTTGCCAGATAGCCATCCATGCTCAGTTCGTCGCTCACCTGCTTTGCCACTTTTTCATTATCGCCTGTTAGCAGTAAATTTTTAATCCCGGCTTTCTTCAGTGTTTGAATGGCTTCAGCAGCGCTTTCCCTCAACTGGTCGGAAAAGGTAAAATATCCTGCGATTTCATTTTCTATCAACACGTACACAACCGTTCCGGTAAAATCTTCAGCCGTTTCTGCTGTGCTGATGTTTTTTTCTTTCAGGTAATTCGGTCCTGTCACTTTAATTTCTTTTCCCCCTACCCTTCCTTCCAGGCCGATGCCCGGTAGATAGTTGAAGTTTTCTGCCTGCGGAATTGTAATATTAAGTTCCTTTGCCTTTCTCACTATTCCTGCGGCAATATAATGTTCAGAATGCTGCTCAAGGCCTGCCGCAAGACGCAGCAATTCTTTTTCGTCACCATCCTGGCTCAGCACTTTCACTTCCTGCAATTCATGCGCCCCCTTCGTTAATGTGCCGGTTTTATCAAAGATGATGGTGGTGATGAGCCGTGCATTTTCAAACGCAGTACGATTGCGGATGAGCAGGCCTTTTTGCGCGGCAATGGAAGTTGAAATGGCCACCACCAAAGGCACCGCCAGTCCTAATGCATGCGGACAGGAAATAACCATAACCGTAACCATTCTTTCCAGCGCGAATACAAAGGGGAAACCCAGCAGCAGCAAAAGGCAATAGATAAATAATGATGTATGGCCGGAACTAAAGCCGGCAGACCCAGGCGGCGGTGGATATTTCCGGTTGATTTCCCTGGGTATATCTATACATTTCCATAAATATTGGATTCACCGCCATCAATGGCAATGGTTTGTCCATTTACATAGGACGCATCTTCACTTAAAAGAAATGCGACCACTTTGGCTACTTCGTTTGGCAATCCCAAACGTTTGGTAGGATTGCGTTGGGCGTATTCTGTTTCCGCCGCTTTTGGATCATGGGGATTAACCTCTTTGAATGCTTCAGCAACCATGGGAGTAAGTATTGCACCGGGGGCAATGGCGTTGGTATTGATCCCATCCCGGCCATATTCAAGCGCGGCATTCTTGGTCATGCCCGAAACCGCATGTTTACTGGCCACATAAGGCACCTGGTTCAATACGCCGCGGATGCCTCCTACAGAAGCCACATTTACGATCCGCCCGTATTTTTGTTTTTGCATCACAGGAATAACATAACGCATTCCGTAATAAACACCCATCAGGTTAATGTCTATCACCTTCTTGAAAATGTTTACATCATATTCAGTCATTCCGGCCTGTTTGCCTTCGATGCCTGCATTGTTGTAAAGCCCGTCAATGCGCCCGAAAGCTTTTACGGTTTCGTTCACATAATTTTTTACGGCATCTTCATTGGAAACGTCGGCAACCACGGTAACGGTTTTTACAGACGGAAATTTTTTAGCGATCTCATTCTTTGCTTCCTCCAGGCTTTTCTCATTGTAATCTACAAGCATAAGGCTTGCTCCCTGCGATGCAAGCTCCTGCGCTGCCGCAAGACCCAACCCCATTGCCGCGCCGGTAATGATGACTACTTTATTTGCTAAACTGCTCATACATTTAAATTTTTAGGTTGTGTATAATAGAATGTGTGCGTCTTGTTTTTAACCCTTTTTATACCCCCATCCGGAAAAAAAACCAATGCCGGGTTTTTCACCGGCTGATTTGATTTTACTGGTATCCTCCCGGTTGCGTTTACAATTTACTTATAAAAACCGTTAAAGACTTGTAATCGCCCTTATCTTTTCATTTGGTTTTAGTGAGAAAGCTTAGACTCCGGCGTTGATTCCCCTGGTGATAACTGATCGTTTGGGTAAGGTGGTATGTATCGTGTCTGCCTACAGGCAGGCCTACGGCACTCATCTGGCATTCTGGTTCTCACAACGGAATAAATTCCGGTGTTGCAACATGTAAACAGTCCTACGGACTTATCACTGAACTATTTTCCAGGACGGGCAGACCTTTCGTACGCTTCTTACCACCGGAATGAATTCCAGAGTTGCAATATGCAAACAGTCCTACGGACTTATCGTTGCGTTGCCGTCCCGTCTTCGTCAATGCCAGCTTACATACCAAAATGTAAAAATCAGAGGCGTAGCCTCGACCCTGTCTTGTAACAACGGACTTCAGTCCCGTTGAAGAAAAAAAGTAAGGAACAGAGAGCCGTAGGCTCGGTTCATTTATAAAAATGTTTATTTTGCAGTAAACACAAAACCATGGCAAACACCTACCACCAACTGTATATACAGGCTGTTTTTGCTGTAAAATACAGAGCTGCTGTTCTTGATAAAATATGGAGAAACAAGGTACAGGCTGTAATAGGCAACCTGATAAATGAAACGGGCTGTAAAACCATCATTGTAAACGGAGTAGAAGATCATATGCACTGCTTCATCGGGTTAAAACCTGTTGTTTCATTATCGGAATTAATGAAAGTGGTGAAAGCAAAATCTTCTAAATACATCAATGACAATAAACTCACCAAAGAAAGGTTTGAATGGCAGGTAGGTTACGGTGTATTCTCCTACCGCCAGCGGGATGTGGATATGATATTCAAATACATACAAAACCAGGAAGAACATCACCGGGTTCAAACGTTCAGGAAAGAATATGAAGCATTACTGGAAGAATTTAATATTGCTTATGATGAACAATATGTTTTTCATGAATTGATGTGATGCGATTCTTTACACGTATTTGATTTTAAGCCTCGTATGCTTTATCACCGGAACAGATTCCGAAGTTGCCGTATGCAACAATCCCGGGGGGTTGTCATTGAATTATTTTCCTCCGTCATTAGCGTAATCTTTGATGGATCTGCAATAATTTCATCTACGCCACCGCTTTGGCATCGTTGGTATGTTTGCTTTTCAAAATTCTCCAAATAAGAATAGCAAAAATAAAAGTCAACACAGCAAAGGATTTCTCAAAGTTTGTTTTCGCGAAAAGATTACCCACCGTATTCCAAACAAATAAAACAAGAAAGATCCATAGTATGATGTTTATTGTTTTTTCCCCAAACCGAAACTTGATATAGCTGGCTTTCATGAGCAAAACAAATCCCAAAAATAAATTGATCAGAATGGAGATGGCTTCAAAAACATACATTTCCTGGTCGTTCTGAAGTCGTCCGCCCCATGCGATGTTATAGGGAATAGCCTTAACTACTATAGCTATGTGAAACAGGATCACCGCAACCAGCAGTCCCAGCAAAATATGTATTGATGTTTTAAACTTCATTTATTCTTTTTTTAATCAGTATTTTCTCCTCTCACCTCTCCATTCTCACCTGTAACCTGCATCCTGCATCCCCTCACCTCTTCCCCAATGCCCCCGCGTTTTTTTGAATTTTCCGGATTGCCGCAGCAATCTGATCCATATCGGTTTTGCCGCCGAGCAGCATATTCTGTACAAACCATACCGCCTGTTCAGTACTCAGTATATCGTTTTGCGGGCATTGATTGCGTTCCAGCCATTCCTGCATTGTTTTTTCACCGTATATTTTAAGGTAGTGTTTGTTTTTGGCGAGGCCCGTAACATAGTTGTCTTTGTTGATCATACCATAACCACCGGAGCAGGGTATACCTTCGGCGCTCAATGCTTCGAGAAATTTTGCACGGCTCAATCCAGCAAAATGATCTTTATTGTAGCGGAACATATACAGGTGATACGCGCTTGCCGTGGTGCCTTCGTACAGCTTCGCCGGGGTAATGCCCGGAATATCGTTCAGTAATTTGCTGAGATAGCTGGCGTTTTCCGTTCTGCGCTTCGACTGCTCTGCAAGGCGGGTCATCTGCGCCAGCAAAATACTGCCCTGGAATTCGGTAAGCCGCATATTGGCGCCGCGGGTGCCTACGCCCGGATTGTATGCGGCGTGCCGGCCTCCCTGCCCCTGGTTGTGAAAGGAATAGCAGGTTTTGGCAAAGGACTCATCATTGGTAACGATTGCCCCACCTTCGGCGCAGTTCAAATTTTTCGACGACTGAAAGCTAAAACCGCCGGCTAACCCATAGGTGCCTACTTTTTTCCCACGCCATTCTGCCAAATGTGCCTGGCATGCATCTTCTATTACAGGAATTTTTTTACGGCCGGCAATCTCCATGATCCTGTCTAAATTGGCAGGGGAACCCCCAATATGAACGGGCATGATGATTTTGGTTTGATCAGTAATGGCTGCTTCAATTTTATTGGCATCCACCTGGAAGCTTTCTATATCGGTATCCGCAAATACGGGCAGGGCGTAATTAAGCACCACCACATTGTAGGTGGCAATAAACGTGTACACAGGAATGATCACTTCATCGCCGGGACCAATATCCAGGGCGCCCAGCATGGTATACAAAGCACTGGTGCCACTGGAAACGCCAAGGCAGTGTTTAGCGCCTAACTGTTTCGCGTATGCGCTTTCAAAGGCAGCCATCACATTGCCGTTTAACCGGCCCCATTTTTTGCTTTTCAGCACATCCATCAATCCCTTTTCCTCCGGTTGCCCGTATACCGGCCAACCGGGGAATGTTGGAGCAAATGCTTTGGCGCCCCCTAAAAGCGCTGGCTTTGCATTAGCTGCATTTGCCGATACGATATGCGGTACTCCTATAGCCAGCCCCGCTCCTGCCATAGAAAGGGTATTGATAAATCTCCGGCGGTTAAACCTGCTTTGCATGTGTATACATTTAGAATGATTATTTAATGAATCCCCGCTTGCAGCTTTATAGGGACGATTTACAAATAAGCAATTCATATTATTTACCGGCCAGTAAATACCCCGCTACATCTGCCAGTTCCTGTTCCGATATGCCTGCAACAGCGGGCCCGGGCATTACACTTTTGTTTTGTTTTTGCTTCGAACTGATCTTATCTGTTGCAATGGTATGCTGCTGCCCGGTTACATCTTTTATAATTACTGCCTGTTTATTTTCGCTGACTAAAAATCCAAAAAAGGAACCTCCGTCTTTTGTATTGATGAGCCATGGCTCATAACCCAATAGTATGGCGGCACTTGGGTGAATGATGGCATCGAGCAAACCTGTTTTGTCAAACTTTTTTCCAATGCTGGTTAACTCCGGACCAATGGTGCTGCCGGTTTGCCCAACCTTATGACAGGAAGCACAACGGCTCACAAAAACCGATTCTCCACTCCTTTCATCACCCTTTATACCCGCAATATCAGCTATAGAATAGTTCTTTTGCACGCCGGCCTGTTTAAAATATTTGCCTGCCTGCACCCTAACCGTAAGATCAGGGTTTTGGAAAATATTTTCTTCCATTGCGGTGATCAGTGCTTTTGGAAATTTATTTTCCGAAGCAAGACCAATCAACAGTTGTCCGCCCAACGAATCCTTTGCCATTTGCACGAGCCGTCCCTTTCTGGCGCCCAATGAAAGGTGCTCATCCTGCACAGCCAGCAATCTTGTTTTCATGGAAGCCAATTTCTTTTCATAACCCGTATTGATGTTCAATTGCTTCCAGTTTAACAACGCGTACCAATCGTTCCCCTGCCTGAAAGAAAGCCAGTAGGAAGCCTGTTCTGCCACATCGGGCAATTTGTTTTTACTAAGCGCCAGCATGGCTTCGGCTGCATTTTTGTCTTTCATAAACGCAATGGCGGTAACGGCAGCCCTTCTTTCTTCAGCATCCAGCGCCGCATCACCGGCACGCAGCAAAAGATCATTTAAAGCCGCTGCCGGGTGCAAACGCCATGCCAACATGCTCATTTTTTTATCCCATTCAACAGGTGTTTTATCATTCGCCAGCAGTTGTTTTATTTCGGGATATATTTCGGCTTCATGCCCGGTCATTGCTGCAGCCAGGGCATTGAGATACCAGCGGTCTTCGCCGTCGGACTGCCTGCACAACTCCATTAATACAGGTTTGGTTTTTTCAAAAGGCAGATCCCGCAGGGCAACGGCAATTTCCCTTTGCACAAATGCCGAAGGATCGTTTTGCAATTGTACCGCATAAGGTAATATATCGGCAACGGATACGCGTAAAGCACGAAAAGCCGTAGCTCTCGTTATTTCATCATCGCTTTTTAATAACGCAACAGTTGCATCCACACCTTTTTGTCCCAATTGCGCCAGCAGCCATATTGCCCTTGCCTGTATATATGGGTTCTTATCTTTTAATAGTTGACCAACAGGTTCAACAACCCCTTCCCCCTGTTGCTTCAATTGCTGAAATCCAAGGTTGCGCACATTGATAGCGGGATTGCGAAGCGCGGCTATTTGTCCTTCGGTTGTGCTGAGATCAACTTCCGGGGAACGTAGTGTTATGTTTTTAGGCGTTACCCGGTAAATTCTGCCGAAGCCTTTTTTATCCTGCATCTGGTGTCCGCCCACAACAGGGTCGTACCAGTCGGATATATAGATAGCGCCATCGGTACCAATGGCTACATCGCTGGGACGGAACCATTTCTCTTTATGCGTATTGGCAGCGCTGTCGTTCCATACATATAAAGCATTGTCCTCACTTAAAGAGGTAATAAAATTTGTTCTTTCCCCCGGTAGCAATCCTGATTTTTCCCTGTGCGGATGATAGCCGAAGATCACATTCCTTCCGGCATCGGCGCTCAACAACAGTCCGCGGTATTTTTCTCCCAGCGCATCCCCTTCATTTAATACTATACCCGTAGGCGCTCCTGCGCCGCTCCGGTCGCCCACGGGCATTACGCCGGGATCTTCCTGGTGCCAGTGCGCGGTAAATATATCCTGGTCGGGCCGCTGATCGGCCTGCCAGGTTCTGGTTCCGTCTGTACTGAAATATCCTGCATTCCCGCCTTCCGGCAGCCACGAAACGCGGCATGCCGCCACCTCATCATCGTTATCGTTCTGCCAGAAATTGCCATACGAATCGGCGGTGAGTTCATACGCATTTCTAAAGTTATGTCCCATTACTTTCAATCCCGTACCATCCGGGCGGATGCGCAGGGCCAATCCCCCAATCCACACCTTTCCGTCATCGCTTTTTAAATTGCCTTCGTTTTTGGTATTGTACGGAGTGCCGCCTGTGTATATACTGCCCGAACGAAGGCTCCAACCGCTTTTATCGGTTACCATATGCGGACCCGCATTGCCCGTATTGAAATACCAGTTACCATCGGCTCCGGCCAATACGGCATGCAGCGAATGATCGTGATCCTTTCCCCCAAAACCCGTCAGAAAAGTTTCCTTTTTATCGGGCTTGTCATCACCATCTTCATCGGTATATATAATAATATCAGGAGCACAGGAAACGATCACCTTATTTCCCATTACGGCTATACCTAAAGGTGATACAAGGCTGGTATCCTGCACAAATAATTTTGAAGAATCTGCAACACCATCGTTGTCGGTATCTTCCAGAATCATTACCCTGTCGCCTTTAGCATGATGAAAAAATGCAGTGGAATCGTTATTGAAATTGCGGTAGTTTACCGCTTCGGTTACCCACACTCTGCCCCTTGCATCTATATCCATATTGGTGGGATTATAGAACATAGGCGACTCCGCCCACAGGGTAACTTCCAGGTCGTCCGGAAGATAAAACGGCAGATCAGTTCCGGCTTTTTGGTTTGATGACTGGCAAGCCGTAAAAAAAAGAATACAAAAAGAAATGCCTGTAAAAGCGCCGGTTATTTTCATTTATTAAATAATTTGTGCAGGTAGGCAAGATTATGACGGTAACTTTCAACGGTATCGCCACCTTTCGGTATGGCGCCTTCTATCTGCATCCAGCCATTGCCGTTATAGCCCGTTTGATAAATAGCTTCGCTTACGCCTTTCCAGTTTACCGTTCCTTTATTTAATAAAAATCCGTTTTCTTTCATATGCAGCTCACATACCATATCCTTTCCCAGTTTTTTGAATTCGGCAATCGGGTCATGACCCGCATCAGCCGTATTGCGAAAGTCGAAATACACTTTTAAATTTTTTGATCCTACCCTATCAATGATTTCCATATGCTCCTTTGCATCCAGGTAAGATTCAATACCCAGCACAATGCCTTTGGCTTCCGCATAGGGCATTAAGGCCCGCAAATGCTTAACAGCAGCTTCTTTCCTGGCATTATCATTGCGCAGGTCGCTGGCATTGAAAAAGGCCAGCAGCAACACGGTTACTTTAAGATTATCAGCAGCGTTGATGGAACCCCGTACCCATTCCTGTACCCGGTCGTCGGTGTGAAACGGTACCCGGTTATATATACCCATTGCCAAACTCGAAATAGCAATGCCTGTTTGGGCCGAAGTTTTAAGATAAGCGTCCTGAATTTCTTTTTGCCTGATGTGCAGGTTGTTTTCCACACTGCCCATATCTACCATGATGCCATCCAGTCCAATAGCTTTGGCTACTTCAAAAGCACCTATATTGCTTCCTTTTCCTATAGACCAGTCGCAGGCGCCGATCTTAAACCGACCCGCACCGTTCATCGCCATCAACGTTTTAAAAACGTCCGTTTGCAGCAATGAAGTAAGTACCAACGATTTTTTTAACAGCGATCGTCTTGTTATCATATCTGCTTTTTTGGAAAACTAAATATATTGATTTTTTAGGTGTTTTGTAAACTTGCATAAATTTAGACAATGGCTACTGAAATAAAATGTCCCAATTGCGGTCATCAATTCCCGATGGAAGACGCGGTTTCTGAAGATTATAAAAGAGAGTTGCGCGAAAAGATGGCTGCCTATATAAAACAAAAAGATGAAGAACTGCAAAAAAAACAGGAAACATTTTTGCGCAAAGAACAAATGCTTTTGCAACAGATGCAGCAGAAAGAAGCGGAATATGCGGGCAGGTTAGCCGATGAAAAAGTGAAAATGCAAAAATCGCTGGAGGAAAACATACGGAAAAGCATAAGCGCAGACTTTGAAAACCAGGTGAACCTGCTTCAACAGGCAAACAAGGACAATGAAATAAAATTGCAGGAAGCCCGCAATAAACAATTAGAGTACCTCAAAAAGGAACAGGAACTCAAGAACAGGGAACAGGAGATGGAGATACAGGTACAGCAAACCTTGTTAAAGGAACGGCAAAAAATAGGAGAAGAAATCAGGAAGCTGGAAGAGCAAAGAACAATTGCAAAAGAAACGGAGTATCAGCTAAGAATGAAGGAGATGGAGAAGCAGTTGGAAGACCAGAAGAAGCTGGTGGACGAAATGAAGCGCAAAGCCGAACAGGGATCCATGCAAATGCAGGGCGAAGTGCAGGAACTGTTGCTGGAAAACCTGCTGAGAGGCAGCTTTCCCTTTGATGTTATAATGGAAGTTGGGAAGGGCTCAAGGGGTGCGGATTGCATTCAGATCATACGTAACCAGTTTGGACAGGAATGTGGTAAGATCATTTATGAAAGCAAAAGAGCACAGCACTTTGCAAACGAATGGATTGAAAAGCTGAAAGCGGAAATGCGAACACAGGGCGCCGAGGTAGCCGTTATCGTTACCCAGGCTATGCCAAAGGATATGGACCAGTTGGGAGAAAAAAATGGGGTGTGGATCTGTAGCTTTGGCGAAGTGAGGGCTCTGGCTCACATTTTGCGGGACGGTATCATTAAAATATATAACGCCACACGGTCCCAGGAAAATAAAGGCGATAAGATGCATTTGCTGTACGATTATTTAACCGGCCGGGAATTCGCCGAACAATGGAAAGCCATAAGGGAAGGATTTCTTTCTATGAGGATGTCCATTCAAAAAGAAAGGGACGCCATGGAGAAATTATGGAAAGCCCGGGAGAAACATCTGGAAAAAGTATTATTGAATGCCGCGCATATACGAGGTTCTATTGAGGGTATCGCGGGACAGGACTCCATTGACCTCAATTTGCTGGAAGATGATGATAAGGATAATTTATTGGGGGGCTAAAGCGTTATATATTGCCTCCAAGCAAATGGAATGATTACCTGGATAGTAATAATCATATTAATTATTGCAGTAATCTGGCGACTAACACGGTCCGCCAGGCATACCCTTACCGATTCAACCGATCAGCAGGGGCATGATAAAATTGCACAGGACGAAGCGCACCTTAAATGCCCTTTGGTATACAATGGCAACGAACTTGAATTTTCTGATGAGGTATTGAATGCCGTACTTACCAAACATTTTTCTTATTACAACCGCCTTTTAGACATTGACCGGGAAAAATTCATCAGCCGGCTCAGGAAATTCATTGATACTAAAATATTCATTATACATGATAAAAAGGGGTATCGGGAGATGCCTATCCTGATCAGCGCTGCCGCCATTCAGCTTACTTTTGGCTTAAAGAAATACCTGCTGTCGCACTTCAATATCATACAAATTTTTCCCGAAGCCTTTGTTGGACTGGAACCTTTCAGGATACTGATCGGTAATGTAACCGGCAATACCATTAATATAGCATGGAAACAATTCCTGGAGGGATACAAAAATAAATACGACCTCCAGAATGTTGGGTTACATGAAATGGCGCATGCCCTGTATTACCAGAATTTTGAAACGGAAATGAGCATTGACAGGGATTTTAAAGATTCCTTCAGCAAATTCAATTCCATTGGCGATAAAATTTATCACGTAGAGAAAATCCTTACAATCGGTTTGTATTCCGAATATGCCATCAAAGATTTCCAGGAATTCTGGGCCGAAAGTATAGAGATCTATTTTAAAAGTCCTGATCGCCTGCAGTTGCACTATCCTGAGCTGTACAAGGTGCTCTGCGATCTGCTCAACCAGGATCCTTTGAATTATCCCAATCATTTATTTGAAAAGGTGTAGGTTACAAAGCTTCGACCCTTTCAGGGGTCGTAAATTCATTTCTATTATTAGGATTATAAACCTGAGACCCTTTCAGGGTCAAATACAAATTCCCGCTGCCAATCTCTATGGAGGGGGTTTTCTCATCCCAAAGGGATACAAGGTTTATAATATACACAAACAGAAAAACTGCGATCCCAACGGGGTCGAACACTTCAATGTCATGTTATATGCATTTCAATACAGCCAGTCAAACAAATGCTGCTCTTCGTGCAGTATTTCAAATTTCTTCAGAAATGTGATGTACTCTTCTTTAAATGTTTTCTTCCGGTGATGCTCCTTCTGATTCATAATATACCGGATAACATTATCAAGATGTGAATGACTGTATGAAAAAGCCCCAAGGCCTCCCTGCCAGTTGAATTTGGATTTTGTAAATCCATTTTCATTAATAAATTCATTCGCAGACTTCTTTACCTCCCTTACCAGGTCAGATAAACAACAGGTGGGTTTCATACCTATCAAAATATGAATATGATCTGGCATGCCATTAATAGCCAGCAATTTCTGGTCCTTATTGCGAATGATGCCTGTAGTATACTGGTACAACCGTTCTTCCCATAATGATTGTATTAATGCCTGCCGGTGTTTTACAGCAAATACAACCTGGATGTACATTTGCGAAAATGTTCCTGCCATATAGTGTGTTTTAGGTTAACAACCACACTAAGGTAAAAAATATGAACTAATCTTTTTATGCACTCTATGGATTTCTCTTTCTATTGTGTATCTATCTTCCTGCTGTCTCTATGTGTTCGTTTTTATTTCTTAATACATAGGATCATAGGGCGTATAGATTCACATAGTCTTCCTGCTCTCACGGTGTTCCTATGTTCCTGCTGTGCTTATGTGTTTTATAATCTTTGGTTCGCGCAGGAGTCTTCATCAAGAGTCATTGTGGGCTGGCTACGAGCCCCTGGCGCTGACCCATTCGCCGGGGCCCCACTCCTCTCACAATTTCCCGGCTGTGAACACCCCGTCCGGAAGAGAAGTCCGCTACCAGGTTAAGCTCTGTAATTTTTTGTCAGCAGGTTAATGACAACCACCAGCAAGAAAGTAACCACTGCGGGAATCGCTATAAACAACAACCCCAGTCCGGGCATATTCCTCCCGGTTTGGGGGTTATAGTTAAAGCAGGAAAATAAATTGCTTTTCCCCGGCAGGCGGTAGGAAGGAGAAAATGCACCCTCAATGCTTTTGATTAACAGTTCCAGGTCTTTGCTGTTTCGCATTCCAATCAGCTTTTTAGTAATGATCCCTTCCGTATTTACACCCACTGCAATCGCATCATGTTCAAATTGCTGGCGTTTTTCATCCCATACGGGATCAAAGCCGATGGAGCTGCTCAAACTATCAATGGCATCGGTAACTGCAAAAGTCCATTGAGGATTCGTTTTCAGATCAAATATTTGGGCAAGCATCGCCATATCTTTAAGACTGTCACGCGTATCGAAGCTAATAACCACTACGTTAAAGTTCTTTTTCTCAATCATCTGCAGGTTCTCTTTGAATTGCAGGAGGAACGGGCTACAAACGCCTGTACATCTTGTAAATACCATTGCTATTATCAATGGCTTCGTTTGAGCCAGTTGGAGGATCGTAGCGCTCCTTTGCTCATCAATATCCAGCTTTGCGTCGAATACTTTCTGATATACCTGGCGTTCTTCCTTCCAACCGTTTTGTGTTACCTGTGCCGTAACATTAACGGTAGAAAACACCAGTGCTATGAGGAAGATGAAAACATAATCTTTACACATCTTTTACTGATATTTAAGAAAAAGAAAAGGATGGCAATTAAGTATACGGTAGCAAATATGGCTCCCACATAGGCCAGTACCTGAGCAGATGGAAATTCTGCCGGATAATTGCTGTACCTGCGGGGAATGGATTCGGCGCCACCGAGATAGAAAACGGCAAGAAAACCGGCGCCGCCGAGAATAAGCAACCCCAGTTTAGTTTTTGCAAATCTTTCCGTAATATTATTATTGGCAAATTGCATGGCAAACCAATGAAAAAATGCCAGGCTAAACAATACGTTCCCCATGACGTTATAGGTATGAAAATGAGCAGGAACCCAAAGTGTATTGTGCAATACAAAGTTATTGGAAATAGTAGCATCAATCAACGCTCCCAGTCCACCCACTACCCATCCGGCTACACCAATAAAAAATAGCAGGTTGGTTAGTGACCATTTTATTTTGGTACGGTAAACAGCTATAATCACACTAAAAACAGTAACACCTGCAGCGGGAAGGCTTGCCAGATAAGAAGCCAGTTGTCCCACAATTTGAAGTCCTTCGGGCTGAACAAAATCCATATATAAATGATGAAAGAATGCCGTAAGTATAAATACCAGGGAGAGGTTCCAGGATACCGCAATATACCAGGTGGTTTTCCACTTTGGTCTTCCGCTTACTTCTGAAAATAATTCATACAAAACAGCCAATCCCAGATAAAGCATTTCATTCGCGATGGTATGACCGAAGAAATAGGTGAGATTCTTCATTAAAAGTGCATCATTTACAAAACTGCTGTTTGAAAAGAATTCCATAAAGTATAAAATAAGCAGTACCACGGCTGCCAGCAAACTGGCGATAACCCCCACCAGCGTTATCATAGATATCAAAACAAACGGCGGTGTTTCAACTTTAGGGTTCTTACCGAAATGCTGCCAGGCAAAAACCTGGGAAATAGAATACCGTTTGAGAAGCTGCATCACCATACCAAGGCTCCATATCAGCCAGCCCACACCCATCACCGTTAAAGAGCACAAAAACATAGGGGTGGCCCAGGAGGCCCACATTACCTTAAAAGGAAGTGGGTAAAGAAATGTCCACCCGGCGTGAAAATCTCCGATAAATGTAGAAACCCAAAGCAGGATTACTCCAATTGCGGTAAAGATAAGTCCGGTCATATTTGGCCACAGGCTCACTGTAACGTATCGCTGCATCAGGTAATTAACACCCGCCATCCCGGCAACAAACCAAATACCGATCATTGTTAATCCATGGGTAGTCATGTTACCATAAAAGGTAACAGGCGAGTGGTGGATAATTTCTCCCTGATTCAGGCGCATGAGTATCCCCAATATGATACTGACTACAAACAGCAACAGTACCACTACAATCCAGAGCGCTGTAATTTTTTTAATCTTTACTGTTTCCATGTTTACTTCTATTTATTTAATGGTAATGGAGGCTCTCATACCATGATGAGCCATGCCGCAATATTCCAGGCAAAGGATATGGTATATTCCCGGTTCTGTAAATTTCCATCTCAGGCGATTCACATATCCAGGCATCGCCTGGGTTTGAGCGATAAGCCTGTTGGAAGCGTCATAAATAGCAAAGCCGTGGTTCACATCCAGGCTTGTTACCCGAAACTCTATCAGTTCATTTTTCGGTAACTCTATTGAACTTACCCCTTTGGGACTGTCGGGGTCTATTGAATTATTGGAAAGGACAAATGCAAACTGCATACTTGCCACATGAATAACTTGCGAAGGCGCCTCATCGGCAAAAAGATAATAGGGTGATTTTGAAATCGTAACCCAGGCGGTAAAACCCAGCAACACAAACAAGATCAGGATAAACCATAATCTCTTTTTCAATGCGTTCCGAATCCCGCCCCCAGAAGATTTCGCCCCTTTTGAGGTCATAAAAACATAAACGAATACCAGCAGAGCCAGCCCGGTTAGTATAAGAAAAAGTATTAAGATGGATGTTTGCATGATCAGAAGATTTTATGCCTTTTTACTATTTTATTTAATCAATCAAAGCGGCAAAGAATTCAGAATCACCGGATGCGGACATGCCCGGATATTTACAGGTATAAGAAGCTTTTCGCAAACAGCACGCCTGTTCATTCCGGTATGTCCATTTTTTGTTATGCCATTTTCAAAAATAAAACGCCTTTATTTGAGACAAAATTGTCGTAAATAAGATCAAAATTTTTTCTTACCCTGTCAAAAACAAAAGCCCCTCCTTACATCCAACAGCGAGGTCATATATCGTTGTGGTTTCCAGCGTTCGTTTCAGTTCGTTTTTTATTTTAACGAAGTTCGTGTGCATAGGGCAGGGCCGGTCGTTGCTGCATACTCCGAAACCTAAACTACATTCATTGTAAACAGAATCCCCGTCAATTGCCGAAACAATATCACTCACTTTTATGCTCTTCAGCTTTTTCCTTTCAATTTGAAATCCACCATTCGGACCTGTGTGAGATTGTACAATATCGTGTTTTGCCAATAACCCCAGTATTTTTCTGGTAAAGGCGTCAGGTGAGTCGCAGTTCTCAACCACATCGTCAATTTTAACACGCTTACCCTCCAAAGACCGCGTGGCAATATAAATGATTGCTTTGATGCCATACTTGCATGCTTTTGAAAACAAAATTTTCTATTTGAATTGAAAAGTTAGAATAAATTTTAATTCCGGACAAAATTATCGTAAATTATTTTATAAGTATCCTACTCGGCATACTTCTCTATCTGCTGGTACAATTTCTTTTTTTCGGAAGGACGGTAAGCATCAAATTCAACAATATAGCCGGAGCGGCTGATAACTACATATAACGGTAGCGCATACCCCCTGCCCTGCCAGAAAATCCGGGATAAATCCTTTACCAGTTTTTCATTTGCCCTGATGTGGCTGCCACGGAGATTAAAATATTTGATCAGTTCCTTCCAGTCTGTTTCATGCAATTGTTTGTCAACAGAAATAAAAAGATGCTCCACACCCTTTGATTTCAAAAAACGGTTCAGGTCATCTTCATGATCAAACTGGTCTTTACAGGTAATACACCAGGTTGCCCAGAATTCAATAAAAACGACTTTCCCCAAAAAAGGCGCCATCAGTTGCTTAAACGAATCTATAGCTGAATAGTTCGGAATCAATTTCTGCTCGGCAGTAAAGCCGGCTTTCACTTTATCGTACCAGGCATTTGCCTTTTTCAGCAGCGGTTCAAGGTACAAAGTATAGGGGCTTTGAGGATAGCGCTTCTTAAAGTCATTTGAAAACTTCACCAGTTCCACATAATTTTTTTCCCTGCTCAACTCCGTAAATAATACCCCGGCTTCCAAATATTCAGCCACTTGCTGCGGAAGATTGCTTTGTATGGTCTGAAAGGTTTCTTTCATCGCGGAAGCCCAGCCGGGAGCCGTTACCGCTTTGTTATTGCTCCTTATCCATTGAATATACCCGTTGATATAATTGCCTGCATACAAATTAAAGCCACCGTTGTATCCGTAGGTTTGCAGCGCGGCCACATTGTTAACCGGGTATTGCTTATACAACTTCTCCCACAATAGCGCAAAGTCTCCCGGAAATACAGGTTTAAACTGCGGATGATCTTCGGAAAGCCGGGTCAATGCATATTTTGCGGATATGACCTCCGAAATAACGGAAGCATGATAATAATCTAAGTTCAGTTGCATGAAGTCCATGAATGCTTTATCTATCTTCCGCTCATCGTACAATATTTTAAAGACTTTAAGGCGAACATTTTTGTCATTCGTTACATGTTTTTCCAGCAAAACCGCGGTGGTATCTCTTTTGTAACGGGATACCAGGTTGCCGGGATAGGTAAGCTCCATTGAAGTAAATATTTCCTGCCCGCCTGCATTGTTTCCTTCTACGCTAACGGGCTTTTCTATATTATTTTCGTCAATGGATACCCGAAGATGATCACCGGGCTGCACATATAAACGAACAACCCGTTCCATGATGCGGATATGCACAAAACCGGTTTGCGTTTCCTTCAGTGTAATATTGTAATTTCCGTTGGTGAGGGTATCTTCCTGCACAGCGCCCCAAAAAAGGATATGATTCACCGGGAGTGTAAAAGCAAGGACGCCTTTCTTTTCATTTTTAACCCGGAGTTCAATGGTAGCGGCGACTTCCCCCGCTATCGCGGGCGTTAATACGGATAAAAACAGGAACAGAAAGAAGAATCGCTTCATTACAAACAAATATTACAGGGTTGACTGTAGCCCTAAATATACATTAATCCGTCATCACTACCTGCGTAGCCAATAGATCTTCAAGTGTATCACGCCGCCTTACTAAGGTGGGTATATTATTCTTTACCAGCACTTCAGCGGGTTTGAACCGGGAATTATAGTTAGACGCCATTTCAAATCCGTAAGCGCCGGCATTATAAAATACAAGATAGTCATCTTCGCGTATCTCAGCAACCATCCGGTCTTCCGCAAAAGTATCTGTTTCACAAATGTTGCCTGTTATATTATAGCGCTGCGGTTCAGCCGCAACATTCGATATATTTTCTATATGATGATAGGAGCCGTAGAACATTGGTCGTATCAAATGATTGAGCCCGCTGTTCACCCCTGCAAAGCAGGTATCTCCTGATTGTTTCAATACATTCACCTGCACAATAAAATAACCCGCTTCGCTCACTAAAAATTTCCCCGGCTCAAACCAAACCTGTAATTTACGGTTATACCGTTTTTCAATTGTCCCAAATTCCTCTTTCACTTTCTTTCCCAATAAAGTTATATCGGTTCCCTCTTCACCGGGTACATAAGGTACTTTAAATCCACCGCCCAGGTCAATTACTTCCAGTTCCGGAAAATGCGGGATCAGCTCAAACAATACTTCAATACCCCTGGCAAACACTTCCACATCTTTAATTTCACTGCCGGTATGAATATGCAGTGTACGGATATGCAGGTTCTTTTCTTTCATCAGTTGAACAACCTTCTCTGTGTCTTCTACGGGAATACCGAATTTACTTTTATTGTGCCCTGTTGAAATTTTGAGATTGCCCCCGGCCATAATATTGGGACGTAAACGAACACCCACAGGATAGCTATGCCCGTATTTTTGGCCAAATTTCCGGAGGTTGGAAAGACTGTCTATATTTATATGTACTCCAAAGGATGCGGCATTTTCAATTTCGCTGAACGCAACATTATTAGAGGTATATAAAATTTGTTCAGGACGAAAGCCCGCTTTAAGGGCCAGTTGCACTTCATTTAACGAACTGCAGTCGGCATTACAACCTATACTTTTAATATGTTTGAGCACGCTGACATTGGTAAGCGCTTTGCAGGCATAAAAAAATGTAGTGCTGGTTTCCTTAAAAGCTTCCTGTAAGCGGTGGTATTGTTCTGTTATTCTTTCGGCGTGATATACATATAAAGGCGTACCAAATTCGCCTGCTATTTTCAGTAGTTGCTGGTGCGTTAAAACCTGGGGCATAATTTGAATTCCTTGGCTACCTTTTATTTAGGGTGAAAAATATTTTTGCCAGCGAAATTACTGCAATAGTGCTAAAGCGGGAAATAGAATTGAAATTTGAGATTTGAGATTTTAAATTTAAAATCCAACGCTCCAGTTTCTTTCAAAAACCGCCTGCGGCCCCAAACGGTTAATCCCTTCTTTCTCTGTTAATTGCTGATTGCTGTTTACCGGATCGGCAATTCCGCACCAGGGCTCTATACAAACAAAACCGGCGTTTTTTGCCGCCCATATGCCAAGGTATGGAAATCCGGAAAAATTAAATTCAATTCCTTTATCATGTTTGGATGACCGCAAACGCACTGTATCCGACCGGAGATCTTTGAAAACAATCGCGTCCCGGTAAAAAAGCTCTTTGTGCAACGGAAGCCTGTTGGTATTCAGTAAAAAAGGTTCAGCATGGGTTTCAATTAACCCTGCCGCTGAAATGGGCCATCTGCCGGCATTTTCGGTTTTATTAAATTCAAGATAATAGTCGTCATATCCTGTTCCTTCAACAACAGGCACTTTAAAAGCCGGATGTCCGCCCACAGAAAAATACATATCGCCGTTTCCGGTATTTTTCACCCTGTAGGTAACCGTTAAGCGGTCTTGTTGTAAGAGATATATAATGTCAAACGCAAACTCAAAAGGAAACTTTTGCAGCGTATCGGCATTGCTGGGCAAACTGAAGCTAACCGAGGATGTTGTTTGTTCAGCAACGGTAAAATCCATGTCCCGGGCAAAACCATGCCGCCCGAGGTGGTAGGCTTTGCCATTGTAATAATAAGTGTCGTTTTTTAACGTGCCGATAACGGGGAATAGCACCGGAGAATGTTTGCCCCAGAATGCGGGGTCACCACTCCACATGTATTCCAATTGTTCTTTTTTGTTGTACAGGCTCACCAGTTCGGCGCCCTTTGCCTGAATGGTAATGCTGAGATGATCATTTTGGATGGTATACGTATTGCCTGGCATTATCAATTATTTTGTTGAATTAAATGAATAGGTTGGAATCGCAGATAGACTTTGCAAAAGTTAACCGGGATTCATTCTTTATTTCAAATTGAAAACTTATCCTCAAAACCAATTTATGGTATTTTTCTTTGTTACTTTTTTCGGAAAAAGTAACCAAAAGCCGCCGGAAAACGAATACCTCCCGTTTTCCGGTGGGTTCCCTGATGTTGCTTTTGCACTACTGTGATTTCAACAACAGGAAGTCTATTGCTGGCATCTTCGTTCATCAGGATGCCTAAATTCCGCTTTTTTAAATTACAGAGGAAAGCAACAGATAAATAATGATATATGCGCAAAGCCGGAAAATCAATTGTTCAAACAAAATCATAATGTATAAACATTTTCATGACTTAAACGACTCATTCTATAAAGCACTCCGGGAATCATAAAGTTCAGCACTTCTGCCTTGCATAGTTCCAAAAACGATAATTTTTATTTTGCCGGCGCCGGAACATGATGCGGCTGATGTTGCCTGCCTGCCGAACGGGCAGGCGACGCTCCATTTATCGTTCTTATCACTACTCACCCTTAAACATTTTAGCCACACCATTTAACCGCTGTTCCTGCACGGGAATTGCCGGAAAACGGTTTACTCCTTCAGCAAGCGGGCAGCATTTGGGCCTTCGCAGAATAAAAGATCTATAATACTAAGGTTGGACTTAAACCCCATCCGATCTTCAAAAACCTGTTTGTATACCGGGCAGCTTTGGGCAAATGATTCAAAGTTTTTTGGAAGCACCCTGCCTCTCATATCAAGAAACTGGTCTGCCGGATAATCTTTTTGCCAGGTTTCGGTAAAGCTGATTGCTACATCTACCCCTAACTTTTTAAGGGTCCAATGCAAAAGATCAAGGTTCCAGTCCCAAAGCCAATCGTATTTCGCATGATAAAAAATCTCTATTTCATCTTTATAAAATTCGAACCAGGGCGACCGGCTATAGGCAGAAATGATGGACCGCCAGTGAAGTGATTGCCAGCGATGGCTGTTATCCATTTTTACCTCCCTGATCATTTTGTTTGAATGCCGTCCACCTTCCACCGGAATGCTCAAATGGAGCAGGCCGTTCGCTCCCGCAATAATACAGCGGTTGCGAAAACTCATTTTTTGCCAGGCTTCATATTGTTCAATTTTAAAATGCTTGAACTGTATTGAATTTTTATATTCAATAATTGATGCAAAATACTGTAAATCAGATACTAAAATCACTATATATATAAATTATTACTTTGAATGGCGTTTGAAATCAAAACTATCAGAATTTGCTGTTTTTGTGTTCATTTTATACACAATAAAATATTAATTATACACATTTAATCAATTGATTATTAATGTTTAATATTAGATTATCATTACTAATAAAATTAGTTGTGCGAAAATCTGGATTTTGACAAAATTACAGGTTCTAAAACTAATCTTTTTAGCTGTTGATTTTGGAATGTTTAACGCTATTTTTCTGCAAGATTTAGCTAAGCACTTTATCTTGCACCCTATTCTTTATATATGAACAAAAAAACCGGCTACTTCTTTTTATGCCTTGCCGCGGCATTTGCTTTTACCTCCTGCAGAGAAATTGTAGCCCCGGAATATGTTGACGTGGGGAATGTGGAGATCAATGCCGGCAGTCTCACCAATACCACCCTTTCGGCAAATGTGAAGTTGTATAATCCCAACAAATCCAATCTCACTTTCAAATCGGGAAGTCTGGATATTTATGTTGACAACCGGTTGCTGGGGCATACCGAATTAGACACTACCATTCACATCGCCCGCCTGGATACATTTCACATACCCGTTCTGGTTCACGTAAATTTTAGCAACGTAATAGGCAACGCCTTATCGCTGGCTTTACAGGATTCTGTTTTATTAAGACTGGAAGGAAAAATGAGAGTAGGACGATCAGGAGTATTTATAACCCGGCCGGTTTTTTATGAAAACAAAGAAAAACTGCAATTGTTCTAAATGGTGCAGAAAGAAAAAAGAAAAGCTCCCGAATCATTAGGATAGAGGATCAGGAGCTTTCATAGGATGTTCATTCAATGGATAACTGGATTTGGTTTTTACATTGGATCCTGGACTTTTGGGCTTTTCATGACGGACGATTGGACTTTGGGTTTTTCAGATCGGACAATTGGACAATTTGGTTTTTACAATGGATCTGGATCTTGGTTTTTCACAGAATAAATCGTTCTATTTCATTGATAAGGTTTGTATCGAATTTAATTGTGCTGTCTACATTTAAATCTTTAGTCTGCTATATAACGCAGTACCGTTTATAAATTGCATTCAGTTCTGCCTTTTTTGAGCAAACAGAATTAATTTCATAAAATACTAAGTACATCTACGTAACAATATATTTTTCAAACGTTTGCATTAGTTTAAAAGCATAGCTGTGTTACCAGGAAATAATTTCTAATAATTTCAGGTTATGCCCGCAAGTCGTTGACATACATCAATTACAAGCAGGATGCTTTTCAATCCGCGTAATAAAATAAAGTATAGTGTTAAGTCAGACAAATTATGTTGTGAAAAGTGAGAGAATAAAAGTGAAAGAATGTTTCACCTCTCATGCCGGCCTGCCGGCTGCTACCCTGTATATATAAGTATCCCTGCTATACGCAGTCTGAGACTGCGTATACTATATGTTCTTCCGGCACTCCGTTCCGCAAAGTATTACCGGTTTAACTGTTCTTGAGTGGGTTTCTGCGCCGGTTCCAGATATAGTTACGAACATTAACCCAAAAAGCGAGAAACATGTATACAATTATGGGAGAGCCCATGGTAAGGAGGGAAATATAAATAAAGTGTTTTCGGATAGTTGTATTGGCAATGCCCATTTTTTCACCAATATAAGAGCAAACCCCAAACACCTGCCATTCAATAAAGTGCTTGAACTTATTCATACTGCTAAATTATAAAAAATAAATAAGGGTAATGCAAATGCCTTGTTATGAAATGGCCTTTTTTCGATAATTTTGCCCAACTTTTTTGATAGTCATCCATATACTCTCTTGTATAATTTATACAGACTACAAACACGTCAACCATCTAAAAAACAGATACATATGATTTTTGATCTCGATCTTATTAAAAAAACCTATGCGGGTATACCTGCTAAAATTGAGGCCGCACGTAAGCTTACCGGAACACCACTCACGCTTGCAGAAAAAATATTATATACTCATTTGTACGAGCCCCCTGCCCGTGCATATGAAAGAGGAAAGGATTATGTTGATTTTGCACCCGATCGCGTAGCCATGCAGGACGCTACCGCGCAAATGGCTTTATTGCAGTTTATGACCTGCGGCAGAAGCACCGTGGCAGTACCCTCTACCGTACATTGCGACCACCTGATACAGGCTAAAGTAGGCGCTGCCCAGGACCTCAAAACAGCAGTAGACGTAAATAAAGAAGTATATGATTTCCTGGCTTCCATCTCTAATAAATATGGTATTGGCTTTTGGAAGGCTGGCGCCGGTATTATTCACCAGGTTGTGCTTGAAAACTATGCTTTCCCCGGAGGCATGATGATTGGAACGGATTCGCATACGCCCAACGCGGGTGGTTTGGGGATGGTGGCCATTGGTGTGGGTGGCGCCGATGCGGTAGATGTAATGGCAGGTTTGGCGTGGGAATTAAAAATGCCTAAGCTGATCGGCATAAAACTTACAGGTAAATTAAGCGGCTGGGCTTCTCCTAAAGATGTAATTCTGAAAGTAGCAGGCATACTTACCGTAAAAGGCGGTACAGGCGCTATTGTTGAATATTTTGGAGAAGGCGCCGAAAGCCTTAGCGCAACCGGTAAAGGAACGATATGCAATATGGGCGCCGAAATTGGTGCAACCTGTTCCATTTTTACTTACGATGAAAAAATGGCCGCTTACCTTAAAGCCACCGAACGCGAAGAAGTTGCAGCCCTGGCAAATGGCATTAAAGAGCATCTGCGTCCCGACCCGGAAGTATATGCCAACCCCGAAAAATATTATGATCAGCTCATAGAAATCAATCTCGACGAATTGGAACCGTATGTAAACGGACCCTTTACACCCGATTTGGCCTGGCCCATCGGGAAGTTTGCCGATGCGGTAAAAGCCAATCAATGGCCCGAAAAATTAGAAGTGGCACTGATCGGTTCCTGTACCAACTCGTCGTATGAAGACATCAGCCGCTCTGCTTCGCTGGCGCAGCAGGCTATTGATAAAAAACTAAAAACAAAAGCCGAATTTACCATTACACCCGGCAGTGAAATGGTTCGCTATACCATTGAAAAAGACGGCTTCCTAAAAACATTCGACAAGATAGGCGGCGTGGTTTTAGCCAACGCCTGCGGTCCATGTATCGGGCAGTGGGCACGTCATATTGACGATCCCAACCGCAAAAACGCTATCATCACCTCGTTTAACCGCAATTTTGCTAAACGCAATGACGGCTTAGCCAGTACGCATGCTTTTGTTGCTTCTCCCGAAATAGTTACGGCATTCGCCATTGCCGGCGACCTTACTTTTAACCCGTTAAAGGATAAGCTCAAAAACGAGAATGGCGAGGAAGTGATGCTGGACGAACCAACCGGCGTGGAATTGCCGCCCAAAGGATTTTCGGTAGACGACCCCGGTTATGAAGCTCCTGCCAAAGACGGCAGCAATGTAGAGGTAATTGTAAAATCCGACTCCCAACGTCTTCAGTTGCTCGCACCTTTTGCAGCATGGGAAGGAACAGATTTAAAAGGCCTGAAACTTTTAATTAAAGCCAAAGGCAAGTGCACTACCGATCATATTTCCATGGCTGGCCCCTGGTTAAAATTCAGGGGGCATTTAGATAATATCAGCAACAACATGCTCATCGGCGCTATCAATTTCTATAACGAAAAAACAGACGCGGTAAAAAACCAGCTAACGGGCCAATACGGACCTGTACCCGCAACGGCAAGAGCCTATAAAGCGGCAGGCATCGGAACGATAGTAGTAGGCGATGAAAATTACGGTGAGGGGTCGAGCAGGGAACATGCAGCTATGGAACCGCGTCACTTAGGTGTTCGCGCTATAGTGGTAAGAAGCTTTGCCCGCATACATGAAACCAATCTCAAAAAGCAGGGTATGCTGGCACTTACTTTTGCCAACAAAGAAGACTACGATAAAATCCAGGAAGATGATTCCATTGATATTACAGGATTAACTGGCTTTACTCCCGGAAAGCCGCTTACCCTCATATTGCATCATGCCAATGGTACCACAGATAATATAAGGGTTAACCATACCTACAACCAGCAGCAGATACAATGGTTTAAAGAAGGTGGCGCACTGAATGTAATCAGAAAGCAATTTGCGAAATAGAAGCGGTTATTCCCGTATATTCATTCAGACCTTTAGCCCAACAGCTAAAGGTCTTTTTTTGGCCGCGGCTTCGTCCCGCTTTTAACACTGATCATTTTAACATTTTCTTCATAAAGCTGGAGTAAGGTCATGCCGGCATTTATCCTATATCTTTGCCGCCATTTATGCGGCGTATTTTTCAACATACCATTCTCTGGATCGTTGCATTGTCAATATTGAATACGAGTATTGACGTGGCAGATAATATCTCTGTATTTTCAACAACAGATTCCGGCAAACCGGAATATATAGAAATTGAAAGTATTATTGAATTAGTGATGGACACCGCCAATGATAAAACACTCCCTGATCAGAAAGGTAATGATCAGCAAACCCCGCTGAAAAAAACTACTGTTTTTGATTTTTCATTCCAGGAGAAAAAAGAAAAAACAATTACCCGCCTTGCAGGTACCACCATTCCGCATTTCCCTTACGCTTATTGTTCCGGCGCTCTCTCTCCCGGATTCATTTCATTCTTCTCTCCTCCTCCGGATAATATATAATCATACACTATTTCGCTGTTGCAACAAACTTCCAGATGATAAAGGCCTGGCGTTATCATGTGCCATTTACTATTATCGCGCGTTTTGGATATTCCAAAATGAAAACCAGTTTGTTATTGTTTATGGTTTTGAAAATTTACCACATAGACACATAGCGCACATCGAAAACCCTGTACCCCTGTATGATCATGATACCCTGAAATAAAATTATCTGACAGCATCCTGTTTATCAAAAACAAATGTGATGAAAAATTATATTGTATTATTTTTCTCTTTGACCCTCTCCTGCCCATTGTTTGCGCAAATCAAAGACAAAGACAGCGTTCGTGTATCATTGACCCAGGCAGAAGCGCTTTTCCTGAAAAGCAACCTGACGCTGCTGGCATCCCAATACCGGGTATCGGCGGCAGAAGCTGTGGAAATGCAGGCACGCTTGTATAACAACCCCGTACTCTCGGCAGAATTAGCGGCATACAGTAATAGCCGTAAATGGTTCGATGTAGGCATGTACGGACAAAAATCTTTTGGCATAGACCAGTTGATCACGTTAGCGGGTAAACGAAATAAAAGCTTGCTACTGGCAAAAGAGCACACCAACCAGGCAAGGCTCGGCTTCTATGAACTGATGCGCACCTTAAAATATGAGCTGCGGCAAAACTTTTATACTGTAATATATGCCAATGAGCTGCTTGAAAAATTTGATGATCAGATGCAGCTCCTTCAAACAATTATTGATGCCTATGACGTACAGGCAGCTAAAAAAAATGTACCGCTAAAAGATGCCGTTCGCCTGAAAACAGAATACATACAGCTGAGCGCCGACCGTAATGCTATCGTTATGGAATCCATTGCGGCACAGCAGATCCTCCAGCTTTTGATGGATACCACAGCAACCATCATTCCCTTAAAAGAACCATCGCCGGAAAGGGATGGACTGGTATTGCCCGGTTTGCTCGAAAAAGCACAACAAAGCCGTTCGGATCTCCGCCTGCAGGAAAGCCTTTTAAAAGAAGAAGAGCTGAATTACAAATACCAAAAGGCATTAGCGGTTCCCGATATTACCATTGGAGCGGGATACGATCAAAGCGGCAGCTATGTTAATAATTTTTATAGCCTAAGGGCTGCTATAAACCTGCCGCTATTTAACCGGAACCAGGGAAATATTAAAGCGGCGGGCTGGCAAATTAAAACGGCTGAACTGGTGAGGGATTATAAACAAAATGAAATTGCCGCCCAGGTTATGGCATCCTTTAACAAACTAACTGAGGCAGAAAGAGAATACCAGGTTTCGCAGGAAAGCTTTAATAAAGATTTTCCTGAAGTGAACAGGAGCGTTATAGAAAATTTTAACAAAGGAAATATTTCCCTGCTGGAGTTCATTGATTTTTTTGAAAACTATAATTCTGCTATCCGGCAGGTAAATCAACTGCAAAAGCAAAGACGGCTGGCCTGGGAAGAGCTGGAATATGCAGTTGGGGCGGCCCTGTAAAAACGGCTTTAACATACAATTATACCATTAAACAAATAATACGCATGAAATCCCTTATATCGTTCTTCTTCTTTTTTACGCTGCTTTCCTTTTTATTAATGTCGTGCAGTACCATGCCAGCAGAAGAAGCTCCCGTATCATTTTCGCTTACCGATACTATGCTGAGCCGCATTACTATTGATACCGTACAAGCAGAACAGGTAAGTACAGAACTCAGGTTTTCGGGCAAGGTGACGCCTGAAGACAATAAAATTGCCAGCGTGTTCCCTATTGTGGCAGGATATGTTACGCGCGTAAATGTATCACTGGGCGACCATGTAAAAAAAGGCCAGGTGCTTGCCGTTATCCGCAGTACCGACATAGCAGATTTTGAAAAGCAGCGCCGCGGCGGGGAAACAGAATTGCTGCTGGCTAAGAAAAACCTGAAATCGGCCCAGGAGCTCAATGAATCGAAACTTAATACGGAAAGAGATGTGGTGGCTGCTCAAAAAGCGGTAGACGATGCGCAGGCAGAACTGAACCGCATCAATGAAGTATTTAATATTTATCACCTAAACAATGGCTCTTATTACAATGTAGTTGCACCTATCAGCGGTTTTATTACCGATAAAAAGCTGAACGTGGATATTCAGTTGCCTTCCGGGTTCAGCGAAAGTATCTTTACCATTGCGCAAATAGACGACGTATTCATTACAGCTAATGTATATGAAACCGATATCGCCAAAATATCGTTGAACATGCCTGCGGAAGTGGATTTGCTCAGCTATGCGGGGAAAAAGTTTACGGGTAAGATTGATAAGATAATGAACATCCTTGACCCCGAAACCAAAACCCTCAAGATACGCATACGGCTTCCCAACCCCGGGTACGCCTTAAAGCCCGAAATGGCAGCTACCGTATACATACGCTACCAGCAACAAATACGGCTCCCCGCTGTTCCGGCAGCGGCCGTTGTGTTTGATAAAAGCCGGAATTACCTGATGGTGTTTCATGGAAAAGACAGCGTGGAAACCCGTGCTATTGAACCGCTTGGCACCACGGCTGGCAGAACCTATGTATCGGAAGGACTGCAGGCTGGTGAAAAGGTGATTGTAAAAAACGCGTTGCTGGTATATGATGCTATTAACGATTAAAAATAAAACATGAACAAATTCATACGGAATATCGTAGCGTTTTCGCTGAAAAATAAATTTTTTATTTTCTTTCTCACCGGGGTAATGATCATAGCGGGGGTTTTCAGCTTCGTACACACTCCCATCGAAGCATTTCCGGATGTAACCAATACGCAGATCGTTATTGTAACACAATGGCCCGGGCGCAGCGCAGAAGAAGTGGAAAGGTTTGTAACCCGCCCGGTAGAAGTATCTATGAACAGTGTACAGCGGAGAATTAACGTGCGTAGCATTACTATGTTTGGGTTAAGCGTAATGAAAATTATTTTTGAAGACGGGGTGGATGATTTTTTTGCCCGCCAGCAGGTAAACAATCAGCTCAGAACAGTAGACATGCCGGAGGGCGTGGCACCGGATGTGCAGCCGCCTTATGGTCCTACAGGCGAAATATTCCGCTATGTACTGCGCAGCAAAACCCGGAACAGCCGCGATTTGCTTACGATACAAAACTGGACCATTGACCGGCAGTTGCGTTCAGTGAATGGCGTAGCAGATATTGCAGCTTTTGGAGGCGAAGAAAAGATTTACGAGATACAGGTAAACCCCAGCCTGCTGCACAAATACGATATCACACCTTTAGAAGTATATACCGCCGTATCTAAAAGCAACCTGAATGTTGGCGGGGATATCATAGAAAAAAATAACCAGGCCTACGTGGTAAGAGGAGTAGGCTTATTGAACAGCAGTGCCGATATTGAAAACATTATTATTGAACAAAACGCCGATGCGCCTGTACTGGTAAAACACGTAGCCTCCGTAAAAGAAAGCGCATTACCGAGGGTGGGTCAGGCAGGGCTCAATGAAAATAGCGATGTGGTGGAAGGTATTGTTATTATGCGCAAGAATGAAAACCCGTCGGAAGTGCTGAAACGGGTAAAGGAAAAAATTACGGAGCTAAATGAAAAGATACTGCCTGCAGATGTAAAAATGGAAACTTTTTATGACCGTGATGTATTGATGTACTATTGTACCGAAACCATTTCGCATAATGTAATGGAAGGCATATTGCTGGTAACCGTTATTGTGCTAATCTTCATGGCCGACTGGCGTGCAACCCTTATCGTTACCATCATTATCCCCTTGTCTCTGCTATTCGCCTTCTTCTGCCTGCGCCTCAAAGGCATGAGCGCCAACCTGCTTTCGCTGGGCGCTATTGATTTTGGGATCATCATTGATGGCGCGGTAGTAATGGTAGAAGGCATGTTCGTGGCGCTGGCCCACCTGTCGCATAAGGTAGGTATGCCTAAGTTCAACAAGCTGTCGAAGCTCGGCCTGCTGAAACGAACAGGCGGCGACCTTGGCAAAGCCGTCTTTTTCTCCAAACTGATCATCATTACCGCCCTGCTGCCCATTTTTACTTTTCAGAAAGTAGAAGGAAAAATGTTCTCACCGCTTGCCTGGACGCTGGGTTTCGCACTTCTTGGAGCGCTTATATATACCCTAACGCTTGTGCCTGTTTTATGCGCTATACTGCTCCGGAAAAACGTAAGGGAGAAAGACAATTTTATCGTACGTTTTTTTAACCGCAATGTGGGCAGCGCCTTTTCGTGGTGCTTCCAAAATAAGAAAAAGAGCCTTGTTGCGTCAGTCATCATTCTGGTTCTTACCCTTGTATCTGCCAGGTTCTTAGGATCCGAATTTCTTCCACCGCTCAATGAAGGCGCATTATGGGTGGAAGCCAAAATGCCCATGAGCATGTCGCTGAAAGAAACGGTGAACATCACCGGTGAACTGCGAAAGAAACTTCGGGAGTTCCCCGAAGTGAACGGCGTATTATCGCAGGCCGGGCGAAGCAACGACGGCACAGACCCCAGCGGATTTTATTATGTGCAGATGCAGGTAAACCTCAAACCTAAAAAAGAATGGAAAAGAAAAATAACTACCGAGGATTTGATTGAAGAAATGGACAAAAAACTAAAGGTTTTCCAGGGCATCAATTACAATTACTCCCAACCTATTATTGACAATGTAGCAGAAGCCGTGGCAGGTATGAACGCCAACAATGCCGTTAAAATATTCGGCGATGACCTGGACAAATTAAACGACTTGGCCGATAGCGTACTGAAGCAGATCGAAAATGTACGGGGCATAAAAGATGCGGGGATATTGCGCAATATAGGACAGCCGGAAATAAGTGTGGTATTAGATGAGGAAAAAATGGCGATGTACGGCGTATCTGCCGCCGATGCACAGGCGGTAATTGAAATGGCGATAGGCGGCAAAACAGCCACTAAAAAATATGAAGATGAACGGAAGTTTGATGTACGCATACGCTACAGCCCCGAGTACCGCAAAGATGAAAATGATATTATGGCGCTGATGGTACCTACCCTAAAAGGGGGAAAGATTCCCCTGGGCAGCATTGCCGGCATGAAAAAAATTACGGGACCGGCCTTTATTTACCGCGATGAAAATAAACGTTTCATAGGCGTAAAATTCACCGTCAGGGAAAGAGACCTGGGCAGTACAATAAAGGAAGCAATGAGCAATGTGGATCAGCACATAAAGCTACCCAGGGGCTATACCATTCAATGGGCGGGAGAGTTTGAAAACCAGGTAAGGGCAACACAACGTTTGGCACAGGTAGTGCCGGTTAGTCTGCTGGCTATTTTCATTTTATTGTTCATTACTTTCGGTAATGTAAAAGACGCCGGGCTGATATTGGTGAACGTGCCCTTCGCGTTAATCGGCGGCATACTGGCACTGCATATTACCGGTATCAATTTTGGCATATCCGCCGGTGTTGGTTTTATTGCTTTGTTTGGCATTTGTGTGCAGAATGGCGTTATCCTCATTTCTGTATTCCATCAAAATCTGCGCAGTAAACTTCCGCTGGAAGAAGCCATACATAAGGGCGTCATAACCCGCATACGCCCGGTGGTCATGACGGCGCTCATGGCCATGTTGGGATTGCTGCCTGCCGCACTGTCTACAGGTATCGGTTCGGAAAGCCAGAAGCCTTTGGCCGTAGCCATTATCGGTGGGTTAATCACGGCTACCATATTAACCCTGCTTGTTTTCCCGATCATGTTTTGGATATTTTACAGGAAATCTGAGAAACACAACCGGCTTGCCAATGTTTAAGCAACAGTACGCACAATACAACAGTACGCACAATACATTTAAAAGGCATTGCTTTTATACGGACCTTCAGCCAGCAACTGAAGGTCTTTTTATGCCTCCTTGCAACTCTAACCTCCCCCACTTACTTTCCCTTCAACCTTCCGTAATCAAATACCATATTGCAAAACGCTTTTACGCCGGTATCCAGCATACTGTCGTCAATGAAAAAATCGGGTGTATGGTGAGGCGCGGCTTTTTTAGGATCCCGCCCCGCAGGCATACCGCCCAGAAAGAAAAAAAATGCCGGCGCCTTGTCGCCGAAAAATGAAAAATCCTCTGCACCTGTTGTCCATTCCATTTCATATACTTTTTCTTTGCCGGCAGCGGCTTCCAGGGAGGGAAGCATGAGCTTTACCAGGGCCGGATCGTTATAGGTAACTTTGGTTTTGGTATCAATGCTTACTTCCACCGTTGCACCGCTGGCAGCGGCAATATGGCTGGCTGTATTGCGAATACGCTCGTGCACATCCTTATGCATTGCTTCATCGAGTGTTCTTATCGTTCCGTCCATTACCAGCTCTTCGGGAATGATATTGCTTCTTACACCGCTGTGAATTTTTCCAACAGTAATTACCACCGGCGCTTTGGTGAGGTTTTGCTGGCGGCTTACAATAGTTTGCAGTCCCTGGATAATTTGCGCAGCAATTACAATAGGGTCAACTCCACCCCAGGGCTGTGAGCCATGCGATTGTTTTCCTTTTACTTTAATGGTAAACCAATCGCTCGCAGCCATTTCAGCGCCGGGTTTATATTTTATTTCCCCAACGGGCGTTGCCGAATTAATATGCAGTCCAAAAATCGCATCCACCTTCGGGTTATCCATTACGCCTTCTTTGATCATTAAAGGCGCCCCTCCTTCTTCAGTACCGGGAGGGCCTTCTTCAGCGGGCTGAAAAATAAATTTCACGGTTCCCGCTATATCTTTTTTCATGGCACTCAATACAGATGCAGTACCCATTAATATAGCCATATGGGTATCATGGCCACAGGCATGCATAACCGCTACGGTTTGACCAAGGTATTCACCTTCGGCTTTTGAGGCAAAAGGAACATCCACTCTCTCTTTAACCGGTAGCCCATCCATATCCGCCCGCAAAGCAATAACAGGTCCGGGTTTCCCTCCTTTTAAAATACCCACTACACCGGTTTTGGCGACGCCGGTTTGCACCTCCAGTCCCAGCTTTTTTAAATGTGCCGCAATATACGCTGCCGTTTTAAATTCCCTGTTCGATAATTCGGGATGCTCATGCAGGTATCTTCTCCATTGAATCAACTCAGGGAGGATAGCAGTTGCTTTACCCGCCACCTGCGTTTTAATATCCTGTGCACGGAGAATTGCATAACTTGCTGTCATTAGTATCCCCAGGAGAAAATATTTTTTCATGCAATGTCTTTTTATATTCTGAAAATAAGATTTTTTCACCAGTTGGCGCAGGGTATCTAACTTTGAATGCAATATATGGTTACCGGCAAAATTTGTTCGCAGCTATTGGCTGCGGAATCTGTTAATACGATCAGGCATTATGCTGCAGCGGCAGAACAAATGGGGCAAGTGCACCCTGAACAATTGGATTTAATTTTTGAACAAAACTGGTTCAACTTATTTGTGCCCCGATCTATGGGTGGATTGGAAATGCGGCTACCCGAAGCGGTGCGTTTGCAGGAAGCACTGGCCCGGGCTGACGGCAGCCTGGGCTGGACGGTAACACTGTGCAGTGGTGCCAACTGGTTTTCCGGATTCCTGAATGAAAAAGTTGCTTCTTCTTTTTTTTCAGATCATCGTGTGTGCCTTGCTGGTAGTGGCGCTGCTTCAGGAAAGGCCGCGGTTACCGAAAATGGCTACGTGGTTAGCGGCTATTGGAAATATGCAACAGGCGCTCCGCATGCCACAGCGTTTACCGCCAATTGCCTGGTGGAAAAAAATGGTAAACCTGTTCTGGAAAAAGACGGCACTCCGGTTACCCGGTCTTTTATTTTCAAAAGAGCTGAAGTTACCATACACAACGACTGGAATACCACAGGTATGAAAGCTACTGCAAGCCAGGCTTTCAGTGTTAAAGCACTGGAGGTAACAGAAGAAAGATGTTTTATTATTGACAGGGAACATGCTGTTTTACCAGACCCGGTTTTTTATTTTCCTTTTCTATCCTTTGCAGAAATTACACTTGCTGCCAATTATTCGGGTATGGCTTTTCATTTTATGGACCTCTGCAAAGTATTGTTTGAAGACCGCATTAAACGACATGGATATGAAATAAACGAAGCCTGCGAAATGCTGGAAACACTGGCAAGAACCCAAAGTAAACTGGAAGATGCCCGGCAGCTTTTTTATGATGTACTGGAAAAAACATGGCAGGCCGGTTATGGAGAAAAAAAATGGAGCGCTTCTTCCCTCAATACCCTGGGAGCAGCATGCAGGGCACTCGCTAAATTATCGCGCAGTTCTATAGATGAACTTTACCCCTATTGCGGGATGGCAGCAGCCGACCCCAATTCGGAGATCAACCGCGTGTGGCGCGATTTTCATACAGCAAGCCTGCACGGGATATTTACTTTTGGATGCGGATAGAAATTTTAGATTTGTGATGTGATTTTATGATTTATAATCCGCGGTCTGACGCTCCTTGCGTTGCGTGCCGACCGCTGCATTTTATCACCGATGCAAACCTTTTAACCTCAGATAGGCTATCAGTTCTTCAACCATATCTGTTTGTACAATGTTGGTATGGTGCATACGCAGCAAAGCATCAAAACCGGTATCCTTTTTCTCTTTTTCCAGCTTCTCATATTTTCCTAAGGCATTCATCCAAAGCCTTATGCCTTTGCCGCGGATAACGCCCATCAGGGAGTCGGAGTAAAATTTGTCGTCGGCATGTATCACGGGTACTTTTATACCCTGGTTAAATATACCATCCACATCTTCCCTGCTGTAGGCACGGGTCATGAACTGAATCTTTTTATTCATCCTGCGCAGGGCTGGCGCATCCTTATAATCATACAAAAAAAACAATGATTGTTTTTCCATTTTAGTTTTTCTCAGCAGTTTGGCAGTAGATTTCGCGGCTCTTTTCCCCTCAGCCTTATAGTCAATATCAAGCATCACTTTTCCTTTCACCAGTTCGAGCACTTCTTTAAAGGTTGGAATTTTTTCCGAAGTAGGTTTACCATTATGCAAAAGAAAAACCTGCTGCAGCTCAGCATAGGTCTTTTCAGCCACCAGGCCTTTGCCTGAAGTGGTGCGGTCAATGGTCTTATCGTGCATAATGATCAGCACGCCATCTTTTGTTTCCCTTATATCCGTTTCAATAATATCAACACCAAGCCGTATGGCTTCTTTCATGGCAGCAATCGAATTTTCGGGGTAAACGGCATGCGCCGCCCTGTGCGCTGCTACCAGTATCCTGTCCGGACGATTGTAAAAATCATTGAGAATGCTGTCGAGGTTGGATTGTGCCGCGGCAACAATTGTAAGGAACAGTACAGTGAACGATAATATTATGCGTTTGTGATACATGCTTTTAAGATTATTTAAAAGCCCGAAATTTGAATTTCGGCATTCGAATCTTAAATTTCGGGCTCAGCGGATCATTCATTCAGCGCTGCATTACCTTCCTCCTGTTACTTCTGTAATGGGTTCGCCAATGGCGCCACTCGGCATCTGTATATGCAGCAATGCGGCTAATGTGGGAGCAATATCTGTCATTGCCGTTACACGATTGGTATAACCAGGCTTAATTTTCCATCCCATCCACACCAGCGGGATATGTGCGTCGTAAGGATACCATGTACCATGTGTTGCACCTTTAATACTCCCGCCCTTCCATGTGGGCTGAGGAATAACCATAAAGTCGCCGCTGCGTTTTACATAATACCCTTTGATGAGCATTGCTTTTATATGGTCGGGAATGGGGGCTGTACCCAGCGCCTCACTTTCCAGCACATTGGCAATACCCGGCACTTTCAATAAAATTTCTTTTATGGTTCGGCCTACATCGTTGCGACTGATTCCCTTTTTATCAAATTCTTCCCAGTTCATGTACAACTGGTAATTCGTAAATGATAAAACGGGTTTTTCTACTCCAAATTTTTGCTTCAATCCGTCTGTAAGTGAAGTGGAAAAATCTTTGTCAGCAATTGCCCCTGAAGGCATTTTGTTTTCCAGGTAATAGCCGGGTGACTCGGATACACCGTGATCGGCGGTAATAAAATAGAGGTAATTGCCTTTGCCAAATCTTTTATCCAGGTAGGTAAAGAAATCGGCGAGTTCTTTGTCCAGGCGAAGATAGTTGTCTTCAATTTCTATCGAATTGGGGCCGTAGGTATGCCCAAGTGCATCAGGGCTTGAAAAGCTCACTGCTAAAAAATCGGTGAACTTCCCGCCACCCAGGTTATATCCTTCAATTGCGGCTTTGGCAAAGTCGAAGGTAAGCGTATTGCCATAAGGCGTTGTGCGCACCGCGCCATAATTTTTACCAATGAACTGTTTCAGGTTGTGTGGAAAAACAGGTTTCGCATCTCCGTTAGCAGTGTTCTCATATGATTTATCATCTCCTGTGCTCTGCGTGTAGGTATTGATCGGATAAAGCGTATTCCAGTCGTTTTTATAATAAGTGTCCACCACCTTTTTATCATTGAATCTTTTGGCCCACTCCGGCAGTTCCTTCATATAATATGTACTGGTAACAAAATGCCCATCCTTACCATTGTACCAGAATGCCGCAGTGGCCGCATGTCCCGCAGGTAAAATAGAACCCCTGTCTTTAATAGCAACACCTACGGTTTTGCTTTGGAAGTTAGATGCAATACGCAACTGGTCGGTAATAGTGGTGGTCAGGTTGTTGTGGGGCGACTGAGCGGTTTCGCTCTCCACTGCCCCTACCAGGTTAACCGATTCGTCATCCACACAACCGATCTCTTTTCCGAGAGAACGTTCGTACCAGTTGTTGCCTACAATACCGTGTACGGCGGGCGAAGTTCCCGTATATACAGAAGCATGACCACAACCTGTAACGGTAGGTGAATAATCAATCATTGTGTTCTCACAGGAAAACCCTTCTCTCAGTAATCTTTTAAATCCGCCATCCGTATAACGGTTCTGAAAACGGTATAAATGATCCCAGCGCATCTGGTCTACCATCATGCCCACTATTATTTTGGGTTGCGAAGATGCGGGAGCAGCATTCCGTGCGATAGTTTGAGCATTCACCGTACATACAAATGATACCATTGCCAAACCGAGGATAAAACATTTAAACTTCATCATTACTAATATTTAGTTTCGCAAATACAATTTTATCAGGCAAATTAAAGTGATTTAACCGAAAGGATATGATTTTTAAGTTATATCCATTTTATATTAACCAATCATTAAACAATTATTTCAGATTTTTAACCAGATTGTTTTTCCCTTTTCTTTTTGCAAGGTCAAACGCATCAAACAACTCTCCCGTTGCGGTATACGAACGGTAAGAGAGCGTATTGCCATCTACCGTGATCAACTGGTACAACTGGAGGTAGCCGCCACTTTTATCGGCCCATGCGGGCTGGTCATTTGCATACATTTTCGATCCGCTCATCGACACCACATACATGGTGGGCGAAGTATCTTTTGTTCGGGGCATAGGAATTTTCTGCATGCCCCTTCCATATGCGTGGTCATGCCCCTGCAGCACAAGATCAACTTTGTATTTGTTGAATATAGGCTGAAACTTTTCCCTGAGGTTTTCATTATCGCGGTTGGCCTTTACCGAATATACGGGGTGATGAAATACCACGCAGGTCCAGCGGTTGGGATTATTGGTTAAAATATTTTCAAGCCATTCGGTTTGTTTTTGCATTCCCCCGCCACCGAACCAGATTGCCTGTGAGTTCAGGGATATAAAACGCACCCCCTGTACATCGGAATAGTAACAGGTTTCTTCCAGGCCTTCAGGTCCATTTTCGGGCAAAGTAAATTGCGGCCGCCACAAAGAAGTTATTTCATTTATGCCCGCGGCATTATCGGCATGCTCATGATTTCCGGGCGACATCATTCCAGGTATGGTACTATGAATAAAGCCGCCTCCGTAAAACAATTCACCCCACTCATGGTCATTGCGGCCCCTGTTAACAATATCGCCTGCATACAGGATCAGCTTAGCATCCGGCATCTTCACATATGCTTCACGGATCACCCTGGGCCAAAACGTTCTCATTCCCTGCTGTACATCTCCCAGGTAAATAAAAGAAAGCTTATCGCCGGGTTTGCCCGCCGTTCTAACATGGAACCATTCACTCCAGTAATTGCCCTGCCCTACGCGATACATATAAAGTGTATTGGGCTGTAATCCTGCGAATACTGCCGAATGATAATTGGCTACTATTCCATCGTGTGTTACGGTTTCTGTTTTGGCTTTTATGCCGTTGGCCTTTGTTGCATTGGTTGGATTGGATACAACAATCATAATTTCAGCAGATCCCGCAGTAATGCTGTCGTGTGTGCGCCAGTTCACGGCCAGCGACGTAGACGGGTCCTGCGTTACATTCAGCACAATCCTGTCGGGATACGGAGCGGGGGGATACGGATTAAACTGTTGGGATCGTACCTGGGCAGCCATCAGCATCATTATACATGCGATCAGCTTCAGAAAAATAGCAGGATTGTTTTTTGTGTACATCATATAGGATTGTGAGTGCATAAATTATGAAGATCGTCCCAATTATTTATTGTTTGGTTTCTTTTCTACCAGCTTATTGGGTTTCCCTTTTTGTTTTACAAGATCAAACGAATCATACAGTTCTCCGGCGGCAGTATATGATTTATAACCCAATGTATTGCCTTGAACTGTTACCAACTGGAACAATTGTGTATACGAAGCCGATACATCCATCCAGTTTCCCTGTAAGGTTGATGACATTTTTGGTCCGCTTACAGATAATATATAAACGGTTCCCGATTTTTCATCTTTGGTTGCGCCCTGTATTTTATGCATGCCTCTCGCATACGCATGGTCGTGACCCTGCAAAACAATGTCTACTTTATACTTGTCGAACAGGGGCTTAAAAGTACTGCGCATCCGCGCATTATCGCGGGTAGGACGTATAGAATAAAAGGGGTGATGAAAAACAACAGCGGTCCATTGGTTGGGATTGTTGCGCAACAGGGAATCCACCCATAGTTTCTGCTTCCTGAGATCTTCGTCCGATTCTTCTACCCGGTAAGAATTGATAGAAATGAACCGCATGCCCTGCACATCGGTGAAATAGCATGTTTCTTTCAAACCTTCAGGGCCATTTTCGGGAAGCGTAAACTGCGGACGCCAGAAAGCCGACAGGGTATCTCCGGTGCGCGCATATTCATGATTTCCGGGAGAATGCATGCCCGGTATGCTGCTGTGTATAAAGCTGCCGCCGTAAAACAATTCGCCCCATTCATTATCGTTGTTGCCCCGGTTTACAATATCACCGGCATACAGCATCAAATTCGCACCGGGCATTTTAGCATAAGCGGCCCGTATAACCCGCGGCCATAATGTTTTTATGCCAGACTGCACATCACCCAGATATATAAACGAAAGCTTATCTCCCACCGTTCCCGCCGTTTTGGTATGGAACCATTCACTCCAGTGAGCGCCCTGCCCCACCCTGTACATGTATAATGTTTTAGGCGTAAGACCAGCCAATGTAACCGAATGATAAGTGGCAGCAATGTTCTGAAACTGAAATGCTTCACTTTTTGCCTGCTCCCGCAATGCTTTAGCAACAGCGCGGGGATCCGAAGATACGGGCATGATTTCCAGAAACCCTTCTCTAACGGTATCGCATGTACGCCAGTTAACGGCTATTGATGTGGAGGGATCCTGTGTTACATTTAGTACAATCCTGTCCGGGTCAGGCGTTGGCGGAAAGGGATTAACTCCTGCTGTTTGCGCCTGTACTCCAGTGCAAAAAATAGCTGATAGTATAACAAGCCCGGTATGCAGGGATAATCTTTTTTTCCGGCGATCAACTTTCCTCATGAATAAGCTATTATAATCAGTTCTTAATTTCCTTTACTTCTTCCGCTATCGGATGATTGGCCCGGTAATGCAATCCAAGCAACGAAGCAATGGTTTGTGCACACTGCTTCTGATACAACTGCATCGCTGTATTTACTTCTCCTTTAGCCGGTATACCCGGTCCCATCACAGCCATCCACATTTCATGCGAATCGGCCACACCACCGCTTCCGTGACCGGTCCACTGCTCTTTAATACCATCTCCCCGGCCATGATCGGTTGTAATAAAAATTGCTGTTCTGTTTTTATATCCAGGCGTGCTTTGCACATACTCCCATATTTCCTTAATCCATGTATCCACCTGCTTTGCCGCATCTAAGTAATCCTTATATTGCCCGGCATGCGCCCATTCATCGGTCTCGCCATAGCCAATAAAAAGTACGCGCGGCTTTTTTTCCTTCAAATACTCCATAGCAGCGTAGTGGGTAAACACATCAAGACATTCGCCCTGTCCGTATGGTTTATATGAATTTTTAAGCATGGCATTGATCAATTGTTCTTTCGGCGTTGGATGATCGCCACCCGTAGCACTAAACGCCGCTACTACCGGGAATCCGCATCTTTCTTTATTGAGTATGCGGTCAAAGGCAGCCCATGCTCCAAAAGCCGCTACCTTTCCTTTAAACCCTTCCTGTTGGTTGATGTATTCCAGCACCGTTGTATGCGGGTTGGCTATATACTCATTGGAATTGATTGCAGTATCCGGATAACCGGTAAATATTTCATTATAGCCCGGGTACGAGAACCAGTAAGGATTCGCAACATCTACCTTATTGTTATAGTGCCGGTTGCCATAGAGCTGACCTCTTTGCGAGATGCTGTCCCAGAAAAAAGGAAGTAATTTTTTTCTTCTTTCGGATGCATCAGCATCCCAGTAGTTTTTAAAAATAGCTGAACTGTCGGACCGTCCCTGGTTAAAACGACCATCGGCAGCTATAACGCTGTCCATGCCCGTGAACAGTTCCTGCCAACGCAAACCGTCGGTGGTAATAACAATTACATTTTCTATTTTGCCACCGTCGCTTTCAGCTATAGTGCCGGCACAGCCATAAAGCATAACCCACCCTGCCAGTAGTATTGTTTTTTTCATAACAGTTGTTTTTATTTTGCCGGATAATATTTTTCAAGCCATGAAAAAGTCTTGGCAAATACATCAATCGCCGCTGCCGGGCCCACACCATGCCTTTCGCCCGGATAGATTTCGAGTTGCGCAGGTACATTAAATTCCTGCAGTTTTTTATAAAGATTTTTAGCCTGGCTTACATCCACCAGCGGATCTTCAGCACCATGAAATAAAATGGTGGGCACAGCCGTTTCATTTGTAAGATGATAAACGGGGCTGGCATCTTTTGTAACCTGCGCGTTTACATCCGCTTCACCCAAAAAATTGATTACCGTTCTATCCGCGTCGCTGCCATCGGCCCTTACCGCCTTGTCTGTAAGGTCTGTTGGACCCCAGAGGTCAATCACCGTTTTTACCTGTTTCTTGTCATCATAACCATAGGCATACAGCATGGCCAGGTGACCACCGGCGCTACCGCCCATCAACGCGTACTCATTGCCGTTATAATCATACTTCTTCGCATTTTTCGAAATGAATGCCAGCGCCTTCTTCACATCCTCAATTTGCGCGGGAAAGCGGTTGTTGCCGTCTTTCACCAAACGGTAATTCATGGAAACCACTATGTAACCCCGTTTGCCCACCAATTCTTCAATTAACTGTTTGGGAAACTCTTCCTTATCGCCGCCGGTCCATCCGCCGCCATGTATGTACACAATAACCCTGGCATTGGGCTGCACCTCTTTGGGAAAGTAAGCATCGAACATGTTTTCATCGCCGGGGGCATTGCCATATTTTATGTTCTTTAAGTCCCTGTAGGTTTTTCTTCTATACTTCGCATAGGGATCTTCTTTGGTGATGTCCTTTCCCAACCCATTTCTCAAACCATTTTTGTTCAAATAAGCAATCAGGGCTTCCGGGTTGTCGGTTTGTATTCCCTGTATACCTTTTTGCAGAACCTCCTTCCACTCATCTGCTCCTTCATCATTGCTTTGGGCATCCAGCCATACCGCTACACCGTTGTCGTTGGCGGTTGCTACCATTTCCGAATCATTGATATTGTCCAGCACTTCAATAGAGCCCTGTGCAAGGAAAAAAGCCAGCTGGTCTTTATTTTTTACTTCACCAATGGCGCTGGTAATTAAAGGAATGGCAGGAGCCGTTTTTCTCCATTCTTTATACTGGCGTATGGTGTTGATGTATACCGCCACCTGCTTTTCCATACCGGCGTCCTGGATCTGCCTGTAGGTTTCGGTTACACTGGCATCTTTAAAATCGAGGTAGACGTTGATCTTTCCTTTACATGCTTTCAGTACATCGCTGAAAGTTGGAACACGGTATCTTTTTTTTGTGGGTTTATTCTTATCGGCAACGCTCAGTTGCTGGATTTCCGCAAGGGTAAGTTCATTGATATTACCGCTGCCGTTAGTCATACGGTCAACAGTGGCGTCGTGATGAATAACTAGCTGACCGTCTTTGGTGGTGCGCAGGTCTATCTCTACATAATCGGCGCCGCTTTTTATAGCCGCTTTTACAGATTCAAGTGTGTTTTCGGGAACTGTAACGTGATTGCCCCTGTGAGCAATTACAACCAGGTTGTATTTTGTTTCAGGAAGGGGCGCCAGCGCCGGCTGAGCAAAAACAATTTTTGCGGCCGAAAAAAATAAAAACAGGGTAAAGAGGTACTTTCTCATAAACGGTTTATTGATTTTCTTTGACCTGGTGAATGGCGGATGCTACGGGGTGAGTTGCAGTAAAATTAAATGCCAAAAGAGAAGCTATCGTTTGAGCTATCTGCTTTTGATACAATTGCATCGGCTTTTTTACTTCCCCTTTTGCGGGAAGGCCCGGCCCCATTACACCCAACCATATCTCGCTGGCGCCTTCAATTTTGGCGCCATGGCTTGTCCATTGTGCTTTATTGATATCACCCCTGCCATGGTCGGTAGTTATCAGGAGTGCTGTTTTGTTTCTGTAAGCTGGGGTGCGCTGTATAAAATTCCACAGTTCCTGCAGCCAGGCATCTACCTGTTGCGCCGCTTTAAGATAATTGCTGTATTTTCCTGCGTGCGCCCAATCATCTGTTTCAAGATAGGCGATGTATAAAACTTTAGGTTGTCTGGTTTTCAGGTATTCCATTGCCTGGTAATGGGTAAAAACGTCGGGGCATCCGTGGTCGTCGCCGGGCCGATGGGAATCTTGCTTCATCGCATTTATCATCTTCTCTGTATAAGTGGTGTTTTTCCAGTCTATCGTATCAAAAGCCGCTATTACAGGAAACCCGCTTGTTTTTTTGCGCAGTATCCTGCCGTATGCTTCCCATGAACCAAAAGCTGCCACTTTATTTTTATAGGCAGGCTGATTATTGATGAACTCCAGCACATTCAAATTCGGATTATCGGGGTAACTGTTGGTATTAATGGCAGGATCAACATACCCGGTGAACATTTCGTTATAGCCAGGATAAGAAAACCAGTGAGGATTGGTAACATCTGCAAAGTTGTTATAAGCGCGGTTGCCGTATAACTGTCCGTTTGCAGCAAAATGGCCCCAAATGAAAGGCAGTAATTTTCTCCTCCGCTCGGAGGGATCTTCGTGCCAGAAGGTTTGATAAAGATGATCTTTCTGATTTTGATTGAATGCAGCATTATTGGCCAGTGCGCTGTCCATTCCAGTGTAAAGTTCCTGCCAGCGCAATCCGTCGGTAGTAACGACGATAATGTTTTCTATTTTACTTTGACTGAAAGCGGAAAGCTGCAATAGCAGGCCCAGGGCAAAACAGGATATGCTCTTATTTCTCATTGTGTATCGTTCAAAGAGGATAAAAATTAAAACTTATACTCATTTTCCCAATGCAAAATCACCTGCAATAAAACAATCAACGCAGCACAGCAAACGGACTGTAAAAAACCCGAAACCGATGCGGATGAACCGGTCAGAACACGCAACAAGGTCCAAAAATTAATAAAAAAAGAAATACTTTGCGGGTTTAACCGGAAGAATATAAATTATCGCCGCGATACCGCTGAAATGGAATTCATTACAAAACCCCGGCGATGTATGACCATACCCCATTGGCAACCCTTTCCCCTACTACTTGCCCCGGCCACGATAACTCCTTCGACTTCTGCCCAAAGCGTTAACTCGCTCCACAATGAACCGTTCACTGCGATAGCTGCTGCGGATAGCACAAGGATCGCCTTCAACCGTTAACCTGATTTAGGGACGATAGCCGATCGGCCGACGCACGGAACTTTAGTTGTCATCTGTTTTTCTTTCAGCAATGAACAAATTTTACAACTCTTTGAACAGTTATTGCTAACACCAGCAATAACGCTTATATAATTTTGTGGCAGCAGTTTTCAAACACCTGCGTCTGAACGTTTAAGAAAAGTTTTTGGGCTTTTAAGAAAAACGCTTTACCCGCAGCGTATATAATTTTATGATATAACAACTTGCTCAAACAGTATTAAATGCCAGGGAAGCTCCGAACTGGCAGAACCACAGCAGGAATCTAAAATTTACAAACACTTAAACACCAACTATTATGTCCAGATTAAACGTACAACCACGCCGAAAATTTTTACAATCGCTCACCCTGGGAGCCGCCGCACTAGGCACGGGCGGACTTACAGCCCCAATAAACGCATCGGCCGGAAACATCCGTTCAGCTTTTGGCAACGATCCGGAAGACTGGATGAAGAAAATTACAGGTAAACACCGCATCGTTTATGATGTTACTGAACCGCATCACCAGTTTCCTTTTGCCTGGCCACGCGTGTTTTTGTTAACCAACGAGGCCACAGGAACGCCGCAAAGCGATTGTAGTGTAGTGGTTGTACTCCGGCACAATGCCATACCATTTGCAATGGACGATCACCTTTGGGAAAAATACAAATTCGGGGAAATGTTTCATGTTACTGACGTGAACACCGATAAAACTGCTGAAAAAAATCCGTTCTGGAAGCCAGCTCCCGGCACCTATAAATTTCCTGGTTTTGGACCCGTATCCATCGGTATAGATGAGCTGCAGGAAAGTGGCGTACAGTTCGTGGTTTGCGATGCGGCCATGACCGTTTACAGTGCAGCGGCTGCAGGCAATGACGGGGACGCTGCTACTGTAAAAAAAGAATGGGTGGGCGGAGTATTTCCGGGTATACATATTGTTCCATCCGGCGTTTGGGCAGTTGGCAGGGCGCAGGAAAAAGGATGCGCTTACTGTTTTGTGAGATAGCCTGTATGCAATTTCATGAGCCAGTTAAAGAAAATAGTATTGGTAAGCTCCGGAATGGTTGTGGCGGTCACTGCAATTTATTTCCGGAGCAACATTAAACCGCATGCAGCAAACGGTATGGAGGAAGCAGATGCCGTAGGGCCGGCAGCATTGTACCTGCCACCTGATACTTCACAAATACGGCAATCGGTGCATGCGGCGCTCATTTGGTACGGCAGGGAACTAATCGTCAATACAAGAAAATACCTGGGTCCTGATGGCATTGTAAAACAGGTTTCAAACCAGTTAAATTGCCAGAACTGTCATCTGGAAGCAGGCGCCAAAACTGCGGCATACAGTGCTAATTTTTTGGGCGTAGCGCCAAACTACCCACTGTACAGAGACAGAAGCGGGATGATGGAAACGATACAGTTCCGGGTAAATGATTGTTTGCTCCGTAGTATGAACGGGAAACGACTTGATACAGCAAGTCGCGAAATGAAAGCACTCGTTGCTTACATATTGTGGCTTGGTAAAGATGTTCCGTCCGGGGCAAAACCTGTTAATTCAAAAATCGAACAACTTTCTTACCTGGACCGGGCTGCCGATACCATAAACGGGAAAAAAATCTATGCGGTCAAATGCCGGTTGTGTCATGGTGCAAACGGCTATGGTGGATACAGTATAGATTCTGCGTTGTATTACCCGCCATTGTGGGGGCCGGGCAGCTACAATACAGGGGCCGGTATGTATCGCCTGAGCCGGCTGGCAGGCTTTGTTAAAAACAATATGCCATTTGGTGTAAACCACGGAGAGAGTCAGTTAAGCAACGAAGAATGCTGGGATGTAGCCGCCTTCATTAATTCTAAACCCAGGCCGCATAAGCTATTTCCGAACGATTGGCCGGATTTGAGCAAAAAAGCAATTGATCATCCTTTTGGTCCTTATACCGATGGCTTTTCTGAACAACAGCACAAGTATGGCCCATTTGGACCCATAGCAAATGAAAGAAGAAAAAAAATAAATTAAACCAAAAGTCATGAAAAAGCAATTTTCGGCACTTGCATTTGTAGCTACATTTTTTTTATTGCTGTACATGAAAAATGTAAGCGCACAAAACAATGCATACAAAGTAGTATTCGACATAACCAGTTCCGACAGCACCGACCATCAAAGCCTGATCCGTTGGTTAACCGGAATAAGTAAAAGCAATCCCAATGCCCAAATGGAAGTAGTGCTTTATGGCAGATCATTACCAATGGTAACCACAGGAAAGTCGGGTATGGCAGATGAAGTTCAGCAACTGGCCAAAAACAAAAATATTGCTTTCCGCGTTTGTGAGATAGCCATGAAAAAACACCAGCTCAGCAAATCGGATCTGCTGCCGGGGGTAGAAACCGTGCCCGATGCTATTGCCGAAATTGTGCAAAGGCAAACTGAGGGATGGGGTTATATAAAGGCGGGGAGATAGTGGCATTCTAAAAATAGCATAATTACACCTCTGTAACAGCAAAGTCTTTAAAAAGCTTTGCTGTTTTTTGTTTATAGTTATACGACAGCAGAATTAATAATATCTTCACTAAGTTTAAACGATTGCTTATGCATAAGATGATTTTCTCTGTTTTAACAGCGGCACTTGCCTTTGGCTGTAACGAGCCTCCGCCATTCAAAACCATTGGCGCTATTCAACAGATGGACCCTTCGCTGGAAGAAATTATAACACCCGGTGCAAAGGTTGAAATCATTGCTGAAGGTTTCGACTGGACAGAAGGCCCCCTGTGGGTGGAAAGCGAAAAAATGCTGTTGTTCTCCGATATTCCTCCCAACAAAATTTTTAAGTGGACGGAAGCCAAAGGCACGGAACTGTACCTTATGCCTTCGGGTTATACCGGCGCCACACCACGAACCGGCGAACCCGGCTCCAACGGACTGCTGCTGAATAAAGACGGCAAACTGGTAATGTGCCAGCATGGCGACAGACGGATAGCCATGATGGCTGCACCACTGGATGCACCTAAACCGGCCTTTGTACCATTGGCCTACAATTACCAGGGAAAGAAATTCAATAGTCCCAATGACGCCGTGTACAGAAGCAATGGCGACCTGTTTTTTACCGATCCGGCTTACGGACTGGAAAAAACAATGGAGGATCCGGCAAAGGAAATTCCTTTCCAGGGTGTATATAAAGTGAACAGCAAAGGAGAAGTAAGCTTACTAACGGATTCTATTACCCGCCCTAATGGAATTGCATTTTCCAACAACGAAAAAACCCTCATTGTAGCCAACTCCGATCCGCAAAAACCGGTATGGTACATGTTTGACATAGGCGTCAATGACAGTCTCTACAACGAAAGATTAATGTATGATGCAACAGATGCATCCAAAAAGGAGAAAGGTTTGCCCGATGGTTTAAAGGTTGACAAACGGGGCAATGTTTTCGCAACCGGCCCGGGTGGTGTATGGATATTCAACAAAGAAGGAAAACTTGCTGGAAAAATATCGGTTCCGGAAGCCTGCAGCAATGTGGCGTTGGCCGATGACGACAAAACGCTGTACATTACTGCAGACATGTATGTATTAAGGATAAGGATGAAAAACAAAAGCTGAATCCTCAGTACCGGTTTTTCCTGTTTTTATGGTAATGCTTTTTTTCGCGTGCATACGCATCATAACGGGAATGTTTAACTGCTTTTTTCCATTGCTTAGCATGACGCGGGTGTACGTAGCGGGGCGATACATAAACATATCTTCCACCGTGCATTATGTGATGCCCGGGTATCCATACCGCGCCGGGAAACGGAGGCGGAGGCATCATTACATGAACAACAGCCGGTCTTTCGGCAATGATTACACGCGATTGCGCTGCGCAGGAACTGAATAAAAAACCAATTAAAACGACTGGTACGAGTGTTTTGTACATGGCTTTCATAATAGTATATTTTAGGTGAGTTTGTATATGGACGGCTACTGCGTGGGTAGGTTTAGCGTATAAATGGGTAACGCTGCATTTTAACAAGAAGTAAATAGATTTTAAAACAAATCACAAGAAACAAATACCAAATTAAATCCGAAGCCGGAAATTCGAAATCCGAAGGGGATTCAAATCCGGATATTAAAATCCGAAATCCAGGCTAAGGCCTGACCTTCCTTCGTCAGGTGCCGACCGCAGCAAAGCATCAAAAAACAGTCACAAGCATCTCCCCATCCAAAAGCGAATGGAAGGTGTATAAAAGTACAGGACAAGTCTTCGGTCCCTTCGGGATCGCACTACCCTGGTATAACCGGATCACAATCTGAAACCTGAAACCTGCAACCTGTAACCCGCAACCCGCAGTAAATCTCAAATCCCAAATTTCAAATTCATCAATCCAGCCGCGCCAGGCTTTCTTCTATCGCTTTAATTTTAGCGTTCGCATCGGCCATTTTTTTTCTTTCCAGCTCCACTACTTCGGTCCTGGCATTTTGTACAAAACGTTCGTTGCTTAGCTTTTTTGCTATAGATGTAAGAAAGCCTTTTTGATAAGCAAGGTCTTTTTCCAGTTGCTCTTTTTGTGTTGAAGTGTCAATTTTTTTATCAACATACAAATAGAATTGCCTTTCAGATGAAGAAACTACAATGCATTCTTTATCATCAACAGTATAATCCTCTTTAGAATAAACTGAATCATCAAAATAAATATTTGTTTGCTTCCTTAACAAACGCTCCATACCCATCTCTTTTTCGTCTCTATAAATACGATCGCCGGTAGCATTTTTTTTGGAGGAAATTCTTTCACTGCTCTTTATTTCATTCTTTTTCCTGGCATCTCTTATTGCTGTTATATCCGCTTTAAGTATAGCGCCCTGTTGCAGTACTTCACTGTTGACTACACCCACCGGCTCAAGTTGCATAACGCACAAATCCTCATTTCTTTCATCCAGCAAATGGTATATTTCTTCAGAAACAAAAGGCATAAAAGGATGCAGTAATTGCAACAGTTCAGTAAAATAAGCCACCGTTTTGTTGTACACATCTGCTGAAATGGGTTGATCAAAACCAGGCTTCACCCATTCAAGATACCAGCTGCAGAAATCATCCCAAATTAAAGAGTAAATGGTTTTAAGCGCTTCACTCAGGCGAAATTCTGAAAACAGTTGCTCTACTTCGGCTTCTACTTCATTGAGCCTGCTTTCAAACCATTGTATTGCAAACTGATCGCCGGCAGGCAGTGATGCGTCAATTTTTTTCTCCCACATCTTTACCAGCTTCAGTGCATTCCACAATTTATTATTGAAGAACTTTCCCTGGTCTAAAGAAGCATTGTCAAACAACAGGTCGTTACCCGCCGGAGAGGATATCATAATGCCAAAACGAACAGCATCTGCGCCGTATGCTTCAATGAGTTTCAGCAGGTCGGGCGAATTGCCCAATTGCTTGCTCATCTTCCTTCCCTGCTTATCCCGAACCATGCCGGTAAAGTATACGTCCTTAAAAGGAATGGCTTTTTCAACGGGCTTTTCTTTATTGTACTCCAGTCCCGCCATGATCATCCTCGCTACCCAGAAAAAAATAATGTCCTGCCCGGTTACCAGCACCGATGTGGGATAGTAATACGCTATGTCTTTATTGCCAGGGCTGGAAATACCTTTAAACACTTCCATGGGCCAAAGCCAGGAAGAGAACCAGGTGTCGAGCACATCTTCATCCTGCGTCAATACAGGGTTGCTATTGTTTTCGCCAAATTCGGCGTTGTATAGTTTTTTAGCGGCTTCTTCATTTTCAGCTACCACCACATTGCCCTTATCATCGTACCAGGCGGGGATCTGCTGCCCCCACCACAACTGGCGGCTGATGCACCAGTCCTTTACATTCTCTAACCAGTACTTATAGGTAGCCAGGAATTTATCGCCGGGATGGATGATGATCTCACCATCAAGCACTGCTTTTAAGGCAGGTTCGGCAAGCGGTTTCATTTTTAAAAACCATTGGGTTGAAATGCGGGGCTCTACCACAACCCCTGTGCGTTGGCTGTACCCAAGCCGGGTGGCATATTCTTCTTCCTTAACAATGAATTCTTTTTCCGATAATTCAGTAATGATTTTTTTGCGGGCGGCAAACCGGTCTTCTCCCACGAATATTTCTGCTGCTTCGCTCAATGTACCATCGGCATTCAGTGTATCCACCACTTCGAGATTATGCTTTAACCCCAGGTTATAGTCATTGATATCGTGAGCGGGTGTAACCTTCAAAGCGCCCGTACCAAAAGCCGGATCAACATACTCATCAAAAATAACAGGGATGCTTCGGTTAATGAGGGGAACAACGGCCTTTGCATTTTTTAAATGCGCATAACGTTCATCGTTAGGATTAACACAAACAGCCGTATCGCCCATAATGGTTTCGGGACGCTGGGTGGCAATTACAATTCCTTTCTCACCGGTAAGGGGATTTGTGAGTTCGTTTCCCAATTCATCGGTAATGTTGTAGCGTATATAATACAGCTTTCCCTGCAGGTCTTTATATTCTACTTCCTCATCACTCAAAGCCGTTTGCGCCGAGGGATCCCAGTTGATCATTCTCGCCCCACGGTAAATCAATCCCTTGCTGTGCAGATCAACGAACACCTTCATCACGGCTTTATAATAATCATCATCCATGGTAAAAGTTACCCTGTCCCAGTCTACACTGCAGCCTAATTTTTCGATCTGGCTGTAAATAATACCACCGTATTTTTCTTTCCACTCATAAGCGTATTTTAAAAATTCGGGGCGGCTTAAGCTGTTCTTGTCAATTCCTCTTTCTTTGAGCATGCCCACCACTTTGGCTTCGGTGGCAATAGACGCGTGATCGCTGCCAGGCACCCAGCAGGCGTTAAAACCTTTCATACGCGCTCTGCGCACAAGGATATCCTGTACCGTTTCATTGAGGGTATGCCCCATATGAAGTACACCCGTAACATTGGGCGGGGGAATAACCACAGTAAAAGGCGGCCGGTTGTCGGGCACGCTCTTAAAATATTTTTTTTCCTTCCAGTGCCGGATCCATTTTACTTCAACGGCTGCAGGCTCGTAATTTTTGCTGAGTTCTTCCATAAAGCTGGCAAAGGTAAGCATATTTGAGGCTGAATGGAGACGTGGGGAGAGGTGAGCGGATTGCCTGCTATTAATATACTCAGGCTGACGGCTGATAGCCCGCAGCTAATGGCGATGCTAGGGCATAAAAAAACACTTTCCCGAACAAACAGGAAAGTGCTTTTACCAGGGCAAATAATTTTACCAGGAGAGGTAAGTGATAACCGCAATCGTTGCATATACCAGGATAACAATCATAGCGATTTTTGCACCCTCACCTACATGTAATGAGTTAAAAAGCTTCATAATTGATGATTTTAAGATGAAAAAATCAGGACCGGATCATACAAAGCTTTCAAAGGAGAGGATGGATACTATTCTTTTGATGTTGTTTCAGGATAGAGATACAGTATTATTTATACCGTATATTTCCATTTACTAACCAGATACAGATACCCCGAAGTTAAGCATTTTCAATTGTATTTGGTCAATTTATTGTGTTCCACGGGCTTTGTTGTGCATATAATGTGGTTATTATTTTGTTTATCATTGATAATCAATATTTTTGAAATGCCTGGCGCAAAAACGGTTAAAGGATTTTACCTTTAGATAAGCGATAACAAGAGATTTGATTTACGCAATAGTAGATATAGAAACAACCGGTGGTTACGCCGCTTCCAATGCTATTACGGAAATAGCCATTTTCGTACATGATGGTATGAAGATCATTGATCGTTTTGAAACACTGATCAACCCTGGGCAACCCATCCCGTATTTTATTCAAACCATGACGGGCATCACCAATGAAATGGTAGCCAATGCGCCTTGTTTTGAAGAAGTGGCGGAACAATTGTTTGCCCTGCTCAACGACAAAGTGTTTATAGCCCACAATGTGAACTTTGATTACTCCTTCTTAAAGCACCAGTTGCAGCAGTGTGGTTATGAACTGAACGCCAAAAAATTATGCACAGTAAGGCTCACCCGGAAAGTATTTACCGCACTTCCCTCCTACAGTTTGGGTAATATTTGCCGCTCCCTGCAAATCCCCATCAAAAACAGGCACCGCGCCGGCGGCGACGCATGGGCAACTGTTCAGTTGTTCGAGATGCTGCTGCGCAATAATGCACAACCACATATTGAACAGTTTCTCAAAAAATCTTCAAAAGAACAGTACCTGCCGCTGCACCTTCCAAAGGAACAAATTGAGAAATTGCCACGGAAACCCGGCGTATATTATTTCAGGAATCAAAAAGGAAAAGTGATCTACGTAGGAAAAGCAAAGAGCTTGAAAAAGCGGGTGAGCAGTCATTTTACGCACAATGGCGCCAGCAGGCAAAAACAGGAATTCATACGCAATGTGCACGATATCAGTTACCAGCTTTGCGGCACCGAGCTGATGGCGGCTGTGCTGGAAGAAACCGAAATCAAAAGATTGTGGCCTCTGTACAACACGAGCCGCAAACAGGTGAGCCTCCAGTACGGGTTGTATGTATTTGAAGACCAGCGGGGATATGCACGGCTGGCTATTGAACGAAAAAGAAAACACCTTCGTCCTGTGCATACATTCGGACTGTTATGGGAAGGCTACCGACTGTTGTGGAAGATGATAGAACGGCACCAGCTTTCACCCAGACTGTGTTTCGTTGATAAAACCAAAGAGATGGGTGAATTTGCAGAACAATATGATGAACCGGTTGTATACAATTTACGTGTACAACAGGCATTGCAATCCCTGTATGAAGAACTGCCCACTTTTGCGGTTTTGGGTGAAGGCGTTGAAGATGGCCAGCAAAGCTGTTTATTGATTGAGAAAGGAAAATTTTATGGTATGGGCTATGTTCCGCAGGAGATGAAAATGAAGGATGTTGGAAAGCTGAAAAAGGTTTTAACGCCGTACCACGACAACGATTTTATACGTGATATGATATACCGCTACGCCGAAACCAATCCGCAGCAAATGGTGAATTTTAGTGAGTGGTAAGTGCGTCCCGGATTTTTAATTTGTAGTTTATCGTTTGTGATTTATCGTTGGAATTACTTTCGGATTTTGAATTTTCCTGTCATGCTGAAGAATGAAGCATCTTGCATGCGGTCTGACTTTCCTTCGCCAGGCGCCGACCGCATCTCCGGATTTCGAAATTTAAATCTTCGGATTTGAATTTTCTTTGGTTCTTGTTTTTTGGTTCCTGTAATTTGTTTTTTGGAGCTTTATATCTTCCTTAATCAAACCCTCTCATTTTTCCAAGTTTTTGTTTTCAGTTACAGCCATTAGTTTCGCATTCTTATGACCGCATTTGCACCACTGATAGCAACAAAATTAAATATCCGCACACAGCAGGCGGAAACCGTGCTGGCGCTGCTTGCCGAAGGCGCAACCATTCCTTTTATAGCCCGCTACCGCAAAGACAAAACCGGCGCTTTGGATGAAGTGGCGATACAGCAGATAGATGATGAATCAAAAGCGCTCAAAGCTTTTGCAGAACGAAAAACGGCCATAGAGAAATCCATAACGGAGCAGGAGAAGATGACGGAGGAACTGCAGCAAAAATTAAACAATGCGGCAACCCTGGCAGAACTGGAAGATATTTACCTTCCCTATAAGCCCAAGCGCCGAACGAAAGCACAGGTAGCAAAAGAAAACGGGCTGGATCCACTGGCTTTGCTGATCCTCGAACAAAAGGATACCGACCTCCCTGCCGAAGCCGAAAAATATTTCAATGAAAAAATAAAAACGGTTGACGAGGCATTACAGGGCGCGAGGGATATTATTGCAGAACAGGTGAATGAAGACGCGCAACTTCGTGCCAAAATGCGCAAACTTTTTGAAGACAATGCTACCCTGCAGAGTAAGGTAGTGGGTGATAAAGAAGCGGAAGGCATAAAGTTTAAGGATTATTTTGACTACAGCGAACCGGTAATGAAAGTGCCCTCCCACCGTGCACTGGCCGTGCTGAGGGGTTTTGTGGAAGGAGTATTGCGCATTGCCATCGCCCCCCCGGAGGAACAGGCTGTCGAACAAATGGAAGCATTGTACGCCAAAGGCATCAGCGAAAGCAGCGCCCAGGTAAGAAAGGCAGTGAAAGATTCGTATCGCAGACTGTTGCAACCCGCATTAGAAACGGAATTCAGAACACTGCTGAAACAGCGTGCCGACGAGGAGGCCATCAATGTGTTCGCGGAAAATCTAAAACAGTTGTTACTGAGTTCACCGCTGGGCGGAAAAAAAGTATTGGCCATTGACCCCGGTTACCGCACGGGTTGTAAGGTGGTATGTTTGGATGAAAAAGGAGCATTAAAAAAGAATGACCTGATCTATATACATGAGCCGGGCAGGTTGAACAGCTCGGAACATACGATCAGGCGCCTGGTGGAAAGTTTTCATATTGAAGCCATTGCCATTGGCGATGGAACGGCAGGCAGAGAAACGGAACAGTTCGTTAAAAAACTCGGACTCGGATTACCCGTTTTTTTAGTGAATGAGGACGGTGCTTCCATTTACTCAGCTTCCGAAACTGCAAGAGAAGAATTTCCCGACCACGATATTACGGTACGCGGCGCCGTTAGTATCGGCCGCCGCTTAATGGACCCCCTGGCGGAACTGGTAAAAATTGATCCCAAAAGCATCGGTGTGGGGCAATACCAGCACGATGTGAACCAGTTCCGGTTAAAGGAAAAATTAGACCAGACCGTTGTGAGCTGTGTGAACCAGGTGGGGGTAAATCTCAACACGGCAAGCAAGCATTTGCTGGCCTATGTGAGCGGTATTGGCAGCACCCTTGCCGATAACATCATCAAATACAGGAATGAAACCGGTGGCTTCACCAACCGCAGCCAGTTGCTCAAAGTGCCCCGCCTGGGTGGAAAAGCATACGAACAATGCGCAGGCTTTTTGCGCATCAAGGAAGGCGATAATCCGTTAGACGGCAGCGCCGTACATCCCGAAGCCTATGCGCTGGTGCAACAAATGGCATTGGAAAAAAAGGTAGACGTAAAAACGCTGATCGGAAATAAAAGCCTGGTTAAAGACATCAATCCCAAACAATACATCAGCGAACAATTTGGGGAACACACCATACAGGATATTTTAAAAGAATTGCAGAAACCTGGACTGGACCCCCGCAGCGAAGTGCAGCAGTTTGAATTTGCAGCCATCTACAGCATTGAAGAAGTGCAGGTGGGCATGGTATTGCCGGGCATTGTTACCAACCTTACCCGCTTTGGCGCGTTTATTGACATTGGCGTGAAGCAGGACGGGCTGGTGCACGTGTCGGAAATAGCCCATAAATACATACAGGATCCCGGCGAGGTATTAAAACTCAACGATAAGGTAACGGTAAAAGTGCTGGAGGTAGACCAGGCGCGCAAACGCATTGCCCTGTCCATTAAACAAACGCTGGAAGCGCCTCAACGAAATGAATTCCGGAAAGGCTATAAGCAGGCGCCCGACAGAAAAGAGAAGCAGCCTGATCTGTCCAATGCTTCCCTTACCGATGCACTAAGCGCCCTGAAGAAAAGATTCGGAAAATAGCTATAGAAAATACAAAGCACCCAATAACAAAAGACAAGAAAGAAGGTATTATTTAATAGTTTATTTTTTGTACCTTTTAAAGAAGATTTGTTTGATGCGTACCGCATTGGCATTTCACCCGTTCCGGTATACTTCAGCAGACCAAATTAATTTCGGAGACCTTAAACGGTGGCTCAGGCAATCCATCGAAATTCAATGGGACTACAAAAATGTTGTGAAACGGAAAGGAAAACTTGAGCGGTTAAAATAATTATCGAACCAATAAGCGTAATTAAAGATGAACGACACAAGTCACCACGATGAACGAATTGCAAAAATGACTTTCGCTTCTGTATATCCGCATTATGTAACAAAGGTTGAGAAGAAAGGCAGAACGAAGGAAGAATTGCACCAGGTAATTGAGTGGCTCACCGGATTTAACAAAACCAGTTTACAGAAGCTCATTGACGAAAAAGTAACTTTTGAGCAGTTTTTTCAGCGCGCCACCATAAACAAGCATGCCCACATGATAACAGGGGCAATTTGCGGCTATCGCGTTGAGGAAATCAAGAATCCATTAACACAGCAGGCACGGTATTTAGACAAGTTGGTAGACGAGTTAGCGAAGGGCAGGAAAATGGAGAAGATTCTGCGCGGCGTACCGGGAGTTTGACGGGTTCCTATTAATTTCTGTTAAAGTAGGCTCATGGCAAAATATACACTCTTATTTTTCTTCTTATCAACCTTTATAATGGAGGTGCGGGCACAGCCTCCCGGCGCGGCCAAATATGTAGTGATTACATCCGAAAAGGGGAAGACCGCGGTGCGCACAAATGAGAAAGGGCAATTGCAGGTAAATGTATCGCCCGGGGATGTTCGCAAATTCAAAGCAGCAGGCAGGGTGCACTATAGTGATTTCGGCGCCAGGGGAGATGGCAAAACCGACGATATTGACGCTATCGCTGCAACACATGCATTCGCCAATCAAAACAAATTTTTAGTGAAAGCCGATGAGGGAGCAACCTACTACATCGGAGGGAAGGAGCGCACGGCAGTCATCCAAACCGATACCGATTTTGGCACGGCAGCCTTCATTATTGACGATACCGAAGTACAAAATCACAATGCACCTGTTTTCATGATCAGCTCCGTACTGCAACCATTTACACCTGAATCTATATCATCATTGAAAAGAAACCAGGAGAAGATCACCGCGTCTTTGCCCGCACCCTGTCTCATCACCGTTACCAACGCTCATGTAAAACGCTATATTCGCTTTGGGCTTAATCAAAATAACGGATCTCCGCAAACAGATATCTTTGTTGCTGATCAAAGTGGCAAAGTGGATATGAATGCCCCGATCATATGGGACTTCGACCAGATCACAAACATCACCGCTCTTCCCATAGACGAAAAGACGCTGTACATTACCGGCGGCCGTTTTACCACCATCGCCAATAAAGCTGAATCGAAGTACACTTATTACAGCCGGAATATCGCGATCAGGCGTTCCAACGTTGTTGCAGATGGGCTTGAACATCGCGTTACCGGCGAGGCAGACCACGGTGCGCCCTATGGCGGCTTCATCAACATAAGTGACTGTGCTTACGTAACCGTTAAGAACACCGTGCTCACCGGACATAAAACCTACAGTACTATTGGCGCGGCAGGAAAACCGGTGTCCATGGGCAGTTACGACATTTCGGTAAGCCGTGCCCTCAATGTATCGTTCGTGAACTGCAGCCAAACCAATGATATCAACGACAGAACCTATTGGGGGATATTGGGTTCCAACTACTGCAAAAACCTGCTGTACGACAAATGCACACTTTCCCGCTTCGACGCCCACATGGGCGTTGCCAATGCCACCATCCGCAACTCTACGCTGGGACACATGGGCATCAATGCCATCGGCAGCGGGTTATTAACGGTGGAGAATTCAACCATTAACGGCAGAACGTTCATCAACCTGCGCAGCGATTATGGCAGTACCTGGCAGGGAGAATTTTTTATTCGCAACTGTGTTTTTGTGCCCCAGGGAGGCAAAGCAGCCAGCGCCGCGCTGATCGGCGGATCCAATTCAGGTGAGCATGATTTTGGCTACACCTGTTATATGCCGGAGCGGATCACCATTGAAAATCTCCGGATCAACGACTCTAATCATCCGGAGGATTACCAGGGCCCTGCTATATTTTCAAATTTCAATCCACAAATGACCGGCGATTCCTACCATGAAAAGTTTCCTTATGCAAAAACCAGGGAAGTTGTGCTCAAAAATATAACTACCGCCAGTGGTAAAAATTTAAGGATCAGTGACAACCCGTTCATGTTCAAAGATGTTGAAATAATTACCCAATAGCATTGCCCCATTTCCGGATGTTCGCAAAGCGACTGGGCAGGTGTAGCATCCTGAAAATCCCTCCTTTTAGCACCCAATGGCAAGTACACACTCCCCTTAGTCGCGGCGTTTATTGATTTAGGATAAATGTTCCCCCCAATCCCCGTTCTACTGGCACCGTTTTAACCTAAAATTAAGTTTGCAACTGGCTGATAAGCAGCAGCCTCCCCAGGATGGTACTGGGAGGGTTATCGTCTTTCTCAGGGGTTTTAAGAAATAGAATAAAATAATGCGATCTGCGTTTAAGGCGTGTTGGCTGTCAGAAACAGCCGCACCGCTAAAATCCATTATGTATATGAAGCATCATGCACTGTTTCTTTCCACCCTGTGTGTCTTTTTTTTCGGCAGCCTTCTTGTATCATGCCGCACAACTTTTGTTTCAGGCTCTTCCGGATCCGGTTCTACTGCACCAGCCGGCCAGCCGGCAGAGAGCGTGAGCGATCAACCGAAGTCGGTTGTGGTAAGCCAGCCCGTTCAGTTGCGGGAAGCGAGGCCCACAATACAACCCGCTGCCCCTGCGGTTACTGCAAAGCAATGGGCGCCATTGGTTATTACCGCATCTCCTGCTGATGCGGTTAAGCAATATACTGACGGAAGAAAATACATCAAATCAAAGGATGGCTATTTTTACTGGAAGGGGTTCGATCACCGGTGGTACATGGAAGAAAATGACCTGAAGAAGGTGAGCTATTCCGATGAAGCGTACATTGACTGGACGACAAAAGGAAAAAGACAAAGCAATTCTATTGCCGGCATCAATGAAGATAAGAACACTGCTGTACAGCCTGGCAACAGCGCCTTTGGGCATAGCCGGGGCAACAGCGATCAAGTTGAAAAACCCGAAAAAGAAAGAAACGCCAGGCATGCCAACGGGCTTACCAAAGAAAAAGAGATGAAGGATAAAATAGACCGGGAAGAGAAGCTGGCCAAAGAAAAGGAAGAAAAAGCACGCATCGAAAAAGAGGTGAAGGATAAAAAAGACCGGGAAGAAAAACTGGTTAAAGAAAAGGAAGAAAAAGACCGCATCGAAAAAGAGGTGAAGGATAAAAGGGATCGGGAAGAAAAGTTCGTTAAAGAAAAAGAAGAAAAGGACCACATCGAAAAAGAGGCGAAGGATAAAAGGGATCGGGAAGAAAAGTTCGTTAAAGAAAAAGAAGAAAAGGACCGCATCGAAAAAGAAGTGAAGGATAAAAAGGATCGGGAAGAAA
>ERZ778018.413-NODE-413-length-66889-cov-491.479666_pt1 | contig 66889 bp, 49 predicted proteins | sample MGYA00375748_ERZ778018 | MGnify/ENA primary metagenome ERZ778018 (study PRJEB29350, sample SAMN05509839) | bioreactor metagenome | biome: bioreactor; material: wastewater | place: South Africa: University of Cape Town | collected 2014-04-22 ... | reverse complement strand
CCGCCGCTCGTTCGGACGTCCAATTGTAGCGGACTTGTTCAGAGTTTCCCTAAGGGAGAACTATGGCCCCGACTGGCAACTGTCGGGGCCATGGTTCTTCGCAGGCGAGTGAGTCCAGCTTCACTCCATGAAACTGCACTTCCCAGTCCAGTAGTTCGGCAGCCGGTGGATCGGTCTCGTGGTCCGGCGCTGGTCCTTGACGAGTCAACAATGCTCGACCAAAGTTCGGAGCTGCAGCCATTCAGACTGCAAGAACCACCTCAAACGCGCCCAAGAGGAGACGACATGAAGTCACTAATCGTAGGAGCCGTGGTCGGTGCGACCCTATTACTCAGCAGCATAAGCGCCTCTGCTGCAGAGCACAGGTACTACAACGTATCAGCCACGGTCAGCGTAGATGGCAAAGAGGTTATGCATCCGCATGCCATTGTTGAAGCGAACCATCCAGCCCGAATCGAGGTCGGCGATACTTCTGCAAATTCGTATCGCGTGGACCTCACCGTAACCCCCGGCGAAGGTATTCACACAAATGACCAAGCCAAGGTCGAGGTCAGTTTTTTCACAAAAGTGATGGGCAACTGGACCCTCCGCAGTCAGCCGTCACTGGTGGTATGGACGGGGCAAGAGGCATCCGTCGAAGGCCCCTACCACGAAGGCACGGCATCACCACGCGTGGTGAAGATCACGTCGACCGTGACGCCAAAAACCGAAGCCGAGTTACTGAAAACATATCGCGGGAAGATTCCTTCACCGCGCGTATGCCCACCCACGAACAACGGTAGCCAAGCAGCAGCGAACACCAGCCTTGGTCAAGCTTTCACGCCCAACCTCTTGCCCGCTTGCTGCTCCGTGGCGTGCTCAGATGGAAGTGGCAGAACGCTTCGTTGTTGCGGAGCCGTCAAATGTTCGGATTGTGGCTCCAGTTGCTCGCCCTGATATTGAACATCAGCGATGCGTCTCGTGGCGAACGAGGCCGCTCAATAAAGGGCGGCCCTTTTTGTTGATGCGGTTGGCAGAAGCGCCCCAACCTTATCCCGACGTAACTGGCAGGGATAGGGAGTTCGGCCTCAGCGCAGGCCCGTTTCGGCGCGGGCGATCACCATGCGCTGGATCTCGCTCGTGCCTTCGTAGATCTCGGTGATCTTGGCGTCACGGAAGTAGCGTTCCAGCGGCATCTCCTTCGAGTAGCCCATGCCGCCGTGGATCTGCACGGCCTGGTGGGCGATCCACATCGCCGCCTCGGACGCGGTGAGCTTGGCGACCGCCGCCTCGGTACCGAAGCGACCGCCGTGCTTCTCGGTCTCGCCCTTGGTCCACGCGGCGCGCAGAGTCAGCAAGGTCGCCGCATCGAGCTTGCACTTCATGTCGGCGATCTTCGACTGGGTCATCTGGAACGTGCCGATCGGCACGCCGAACGCCTTGCGGTCACGCGACCACTGCAGCGTGGCTTCGTACGCGGCGCGGGCGATGCCCACCGCTTGCGAGGCGATGCCAATGCGTCCGGCGTCGAGCACGCCCATCGCGATCGAGAAGCCCTTGCCCTCTTCACCGAGCAGGTTTTCCTTCGGCAGCACGTAGTCGGTGAACTCGATCTCGCAGGTGGCCGAGGCGCGGATGCCGAGCTTCGGCTCGGTCTTGCCGGCGTGGAAGCCCGGCAGCCGGGTATCGACGATGAAGGCCGACACCCCCTTGGCGCCGATGCCCGGCGTCGTGATCGCGAACAGCACGATGTAGCGCGCCACCGGGCCGGAGGTGATCCAGCTCTTCTTGCCGTTGATCACCCAGTCGCCGTTCGCATTCTTCGTGGCGCGGGTGTGCATGGCCGAGGCGTCGGAGCCGGACTGCGGCTCGGTCAAGGCATACGCGCCGATCGCCTCGCCGGTGGCGATCGCGCGCACGTACTTCTGCTTCTGCTCCTCGTTGCCGTGCTTGAGGATGCCGTTGCAGAACAGCGAGTTGTTCACCGACATGATGGTCGAGGTGGCCGCGTCGGCGGAGGCGATCTCGATCATCGCCAGCACGTAGGCGATCGGGTCCATGCCGGCGCCGCCGTAGGCCTCCGGCACCTCGATGCCCATCAGGCCGAGCTGACCCATCTCGCGGATGTTGTCCAGCGGAAACTCGCCCTTGGCGTCGAGTTCGGCCGCCACCGGCACGATGCGCTTTTGCGCAAAGTCGCGCGCGATCGCCTGGATCGACAGCTGGTCTTCGGTAAAGCTGAAATCCATGGGAAAACTCCGGCCAAAGGGGGAAAGCCGGGTATTTTACCTTCAGTTGCGGCAGACGCGAAAATGCACGCTGCCTGTGCGTGGGGATCGATACACACGCGCCCCCTGCATCTGCCTGTGGCGGCGCCGTCGACGGAGGCCGTCTTCCGTGCTTCGCAGCGGCAATCGTCAGCCAATCCATACACCCTGCACGGGAACTTGCGGCTGCTGCAGCGCCCACTGATCGAATGCCTGCACATGCTGCGCGGATTGCTGCAGCGCGGGCGGCGGTTGGGTCAGGTCGGCGCGCGCCATGGCGCCCGGCGGCCACGAGGCGGCGAACGTCATGGTCTTGCCGTCGATGTGGATGTGCCCGAGATTTTCCGCCGTGATGCGATTCACGTGGCAGGCGGAGGTCGCCTGCGCCAACCTCGATTCCGAGGTCTGCGCCGGCAGCAACTCCTTCAACCTGGCATACAACGCGTGCTGGGGATGGTCGCTGTCGCTGAACGCAATCGCCGCGGACTGTCCGGTGGCAATGGACGCCTGGGTCGCGCCTGCCGGCTTCACCGCGGAACGCGAATCCAGTTGTGCGCGCCGCCAGGTGGCGTCCAGTTCATCCCGGACGTGGCCGGTGGCGGGATTGTTGCCGTAGAGGCGGCCCGACGTCGTCCACTGGCCGTCCGGATGCCGCGTGTAGACGTGTCCATCGGATGCCTGCAATTCATCACGAGATGCGCGCGACGCACGGGTGACGGCTTCCGGAGGCGGGCCGAACCGGCGCCATCCGTTTGTCGCCCAGGCGTCGAGATAACGGTTGGCGATGGCCCGGCCCGAATGGGCGAGATTGTCCGCCACCACGGCATCGGCAGCCCGGTCGAGTTCGGCCGATCTTCCCGCACGGGCGACCTCGGCGTGCTGGTTGAACATGCCGTGCTCCAGCATCCCGGTGGCGACCTCGCGTGACCACTCATGCGTCCGCGCGTCGCGAATCCAAGGGCTCGGGCGAAGACTCGGTGTGTCCCCGGGGCCGGCGGGCTGCGCATACGGATCCCGTGGCCGAGGCACATGATCCAGCGCCAGTTGCACGGCAACGCTGGAGGCACGGTAGTTCAATTCATCGGCCAGCGTCGGCGGTGCGGTCAGGACCTGCTGCTGGTGGGTGAACGCATGCAATTGATAGTCGCCCGGGTTGAGGTCCGGGTGGATCGATTCGATCGTGCGCGTCCAGCCTCTCGTCGGCTGCGCGGGATCGTAATGCCAGGCGTGCCCTTCCCGGTCACGCTGGGTGTGGATGCGATGATCGTCGATCGCATCGGCCACTTTGTCGCCGGCTACTGCCCCGGCGACGCTGCCGAGCGTGGTGGTCACCAGTACGCCCGGCCCGGTTTCCCAACCCAGCGCCGCGCCGGCTTCAGCCCCCAACACCAAACCGCCCAACAACCCCAGGTTGCGGCTGCCGAAATGCAGCACTTCCGATTGCGCGGCGGGCGTGTTGCCCTGATGCAGGAGATCGGAGGTGCGTGTGATCGTCGCGCCGGTTTCATACGCCACGGCAGCGACACCCAGCACGCCGGCACCGCGGGCGAGGTGCGGCGAGAGCGCGCTCCGTTCGACTTCCGTGGCGATGCCCGGGAGGTTGTCGACACTTCGGACGTAAACCGGGGTGTTGAACAACTGGCGGTTGGGCACCAGCACCTGCTCGGCCCCGCCCGCCTTGGTGACCAGGCCGTTCAACTCGAACGTCGGTGCCACGGTATTGACGAACACCCGGGTCGGCACCACGGGTGTCATGCGGTACATGCCATAGCGAGGTGCTTCGCTGTCGATGGGCAGGGCGCAGTACTCGGAGATATTCCGGCCCGCCGCCATCAAGGCCTTGGCCTCCGATTCCCACATCCAGAACGGCGAGTGCGCGGACGGACTGGAGCGCTCGGCCACGAACTTGACCAGCGCCTCGCCGGATTCGATGGTCACCATGCGCGGGAGGTCGCGGCCGGACATGAGTTGGGTTATAGCGCGCCTGGCAATCTGATCAGGATGGAGGCCTTGTTCCGCAGCTGCTTCAGCGACACGCGAGTAGAACATCGTCCCTTCATCAGTCTTCAGATAGTCCAGTGCGACCGATCTGCTGATGCCGTGCGGCTCAAAAGTTTCGCTTCCCGAAATAGCGGTGGTGTGCTGCCGTTTGAGCAGATCAGGGGTCAGCCCATCAGGGCTCATGACCTCGAATCCTCAAGTTTCTTGCGCTTGATTTCCAGATCCGCAATCAATTGCTTTTCTTCTTCGGTCCACCCTCCCTCCATTTCGGTAGCGAAATCGGAATAAGCCGCGTCGACACTCGGGCTTTGGTAAGACACGTATCGACCGTCTCCGAAATTCCAGGCGCCGGGAATGCGCATGCTGTCCACGGGTTCCAGCACCCTTCCTTCCTTGGCATCCTCGATCAATGGAGCCAGCGAGCGCAGAAGACTCTGCACATCCTCGCTATCGGGATACTGCTTGAGCACCCACTCCAGGTGCTCGGCGCTGGCTTTCAGCTTGACGGGGTCAATGGTCTGGGTCATGGACGTGCTTCCTTGGCGAATGGAAATGGGTCGCGCAGATCTTGCGACGGTTGGTCGAAACGCGATGGCGGCATGCGAAAGCTGATGCTATCCCTCCGCCAGCGCCCGCAACGCCACCGCCTCGTCCAGCACGGTGACGTTGACCGATCGCCGGGCTGCGGTGGCGGGCGCGACGGGCTTGATCTCCACCGGCGACAGCACACGCTTGCGGAAGTACGCACTCTTGAAATACCAGTTTTTGCGACAGCGGATCGGCGGGCAACCTTCGTAGAAGATGATCTCGTCGTCGTTGGGCAGGCCTTTCAACTCCTGCGGCAGCATCAGCGGGCGGCGGTCCTCGCTGTGGCTCCAGGAGGTGCCGCCCTTGCTCACGGTGCGCTGGCGGCGGCGCACGGTGGTGTCGCCGAGCATCTTCGAATAATCCTCCGCATCCTGCTGCTCACGCGGGGTGAACACGATGCTCGCCGCATGGTTGGTCACGTAGGTCTGCGCGGCATCCGCGCCGTAGGTAGCGCGCAGCTGCGAGTTGCTCTGGATGATGGTCAGGTCGCGCACCCAGTAGCCGGCGGTGATCGAGATGCGCTCGGACAACGCGTTCACCCGCCCCATCGCGGTGAACTCGTCCATCAGCAGCAACACCTGGTGCGTGATGGAGGGGTCTTCCTGCGGCGTCGTCTTCAGGTTCTGGCCGACCACGGTGGAGAAGAAGATGTTGAGAAGCTTGCCCGATTCGCCCAGCTTCGCCGGCGGGATCACCACGTAGATCGTCATCGGCTGCCGGCGCAAGCTGGCCACATCGAAATCACTGGCGTTGGTGGCGGCGGCCAGGATCGGGCTGATGAACTGCTGCAGCGGCTCCTGCACGGTGGCGATCACCGAGGAGAACGTCTCGGTGGCCAGGCCGACGAGGCCGGACAGCGTGGTGCGTGTCTGCTCACTGAGAACGGACCGATCATCCAGCCACTGCCTGATCGTCTGCTTGAAGTCGCCGCCGCGGCCGTCGCCGCTGGTGAGCCGGTAGATGCGTTCGAGGCTGGGAAACGACGCGTCGACATTGGGATCCAGCCGCATGCCGCCGGCCACGCGCTCGTCCCACAGCTCGTACATGTACGAAGCGAAGCCCAGGAATGCACTGCGCGCCTGCGCCGTCCAGAACGGATCTTTCTGTGGCTCGTCGGGATAGAGGATCGCGCCGATGGTCTGGATCTCGCTGACCCGCACACGCGGGTCGGACGACAGGCACAGGAACGGGTTGAAGCGGTGCGTGCGACCATCTTCCGCGTACGGTGCGAACTTGCAGATCGTCTGGCCCAGCGTACGCCGGTAACCGCTGGTGGCCTGGAACAGCTCGCCCTTCAGATCCATCACCACCGCCGAATGGCCGTAGCTGAGCAACACCGGGATCGCGATGCTGCTGGTTTTGCCGGTGCGCGTGGGCGCGGTCATGATGATGTGCTGCAGGCCGCGCAGGTACAGGAAACGGCCACCGGAACGTCCGATGACCACGCCATCGGTGCCCGGCTTCAGCAGCCCTGCCCGGGCCAGATCCGCCCGGCTGGCGAAGCGCGCATCGCCGTGGAACGCCTTCGCGCGCGGCTTGAGCACGAACACCGCCACGATCACCCAGAGCAGCAACGGCAGTCCGAAACCGGCGTAACCGGCGAATTTGATCGTGCCCGCATACGGCGCGAGCTGCGGCAGATCCAGCGCCCGCGCGTACTGCCACCACGTGGTGAACTCCAGCGGGATCGACAGCTTCAACCGCCACAGCGTCAGCGCGCCGGCGAGCATGGCGCCCGCCCCCACGGCCAACATCCCCAGAACGACGACCACGATGGCCCGGGTCTTGCCATTCATCGAGCTCTCCTTGCATGGATGGTCCCGGTATATTCCGTGCGTTCTTCGCGAGGCGCAATCGACCACCGCACGCTCCCGGCATGACCGCGAACCCTTGACGCCCGGGCAGGTCGCGCCTAGCCTACACATCTTTATATCGCGATACAGGGATAATCATGGATCTGGCCACCGCGTCCAGCGTGTTGCGCCTGCTCGCCGATCCCACCCGCGTGCGCCTGCTGGCCCTGCTGGAGAACGAGGAGCTGACCGTGGCCGAACTGGCCGCGGTGCTGCATCTGGCGCAGCCGCGGGTGTCCACCCACCTGGCCAAGCTGAAGGAAGCCGGCCTGGTGCGCGACCGCCGCGCCGGCGTTTCGGCTTATTACCGAGCCAACAACGAGGGCGACGAGGCGCAGCACGCGCTGCTGGTTTCGCTGCGCGCCAGCATCGACGACGCCCTGCTGCGCGAGGATTCGGCGCGGCTGCCCGCCGTGCTGGCCAACCGCGCCCGCGAGGAAGGCTGGGCCGACACCGTGGCCGGCGACATGGAGCGCCACTACTCGCCCGGCCGCACCTGGGAAACGCTGGCGCGCGCGCTGCTGCAGTTGCTGGGAACCGGCGACGTGCTCGACATCGCCTCCGGCGACGGCATCACCGCCGAGTTGCTGGCGCCGCACGCGCACTCCATCGTCTGCGTCGATTCCAGCGAGCGCGTGGTCGAAGCTGCCGCGAAACGGCTGAAGGCATTCGCCAACGTGCGCGTGGTCCAGGGCGACATGCACGCGCTGGAGCTGGGTGAGCAGCGCTTCGACCTGGTGCTGATGCTGCACGCGCTGACCTATGCCGAACATCCGGCCAAGGCGGTGGCCGAAGCCGCCCGCCTGCTGCGCCCCGGCGGCCGACTGCTGGCGGTGACGCTCGGCCAGCACGATCACCGCGCCGCGGTCGAACCGTTCGACCACCGCAACCTCGGCTTCCGCATCGAGCAACTCGAGGGCTACGCGCGCAGCGCCGGGCTCGACGTGCTCAGCGGCAACCGGCTCAGCCGCGAGCGCAAGGCGCCGCATTTCGAAGTCATCAGTCTGCTGGCGCGCAAGCGCGCCTGACCCTCTTGTCTGCAAGGACGTTGCAATGAACACCCTGCCCTGGCTCCACCCCGATCGCGTCGCCGCCCTGGAACAGGCGCTGCGCCAACGCATCCTGATCATCGACGGCGCCATGGGCACCATGCTGCAGGCGCACCACCTCGACGAAGAGGGCTTTCGCGGCGAGCGCTTCGAGCACGGCCACGACGGCCACGCGCACGCGCACGACGGTCATGCCCATGACCATCCAGGGGGCTGCGACCTCAAGGGCAACAACGACCTGCTCACCCTGACCCGCCCGGAAATCATCCGCGGCGTGCACGACGCCTACCTCGAAGCCGGCGCCGACCTGGTCGAGACCAACACCTTCAACTCCACCCGCATCAGCCAGTCCGACTACAAACTGCAGCACCTGGCCCACGAGCTGAATCTGGAAGGCGCAAAGCTGGCCCGTGCCGCCTGCGACGCGATGACGGCGAAGACGCCGCAGCAGCCACGCTTCGTGATCGGCGTGCTCGGCCCGACCAGCCGCACCGCCTCGCTGTCGCCCGACGTCAACGACCCGGGTTTCCGCAACGTCACCTTCGACGAGCTGGCGGCGAACTACACCGAAGCCGCCAGCGGCCTGATCGACGGCGGCGCCGACGTGATCATGGTCGAGACGATCTTCGACACGCTGAACGCGAAAGCCGCGCTGTTCGCGCTGTCCGAACTGTTCCACCAGCGCGGCGCGCGCGTGCCGGTGATGATCTCCGGCACCATCACCGACCGCTCCGGCCGCACGCTGTCCGGCCAGACCGCCGAAGCGTTCTACTACTCGGTGCGCCACGCGCAGCCGCTGTCGGTCGGCTTCAACTGCGCGCTCGGCGCCGAGGACCTGCGCCCGCACATCCAGACCCTGGCGAGCATCGCCGAAAGCCATGTCAGCACCCACCCGAACGCCGGCCTGCCGAATGCCTTCGCCGAATACGACGAGACGCCCGAGCACATGGCCGGCGTGATCGCCGACTTCGCCCGCGACGGCCTGCTCAACCTGGTCGGCGGCTGCTGCGGCACCACGCCGGCTCACATCCGGGCGATTGCCGAGGCGGTGCGTGATTGCGCGCCGCGTGCGCTGCCTTGCGTCGATCAAGCGGAGGCCGCATGACCATGACGCGCCACACCCGCCTGTCCGGCCTCGAACCGCTGGTCATCACGCCCGACCTGCTGTTCATCAACATCGGCGAGCGCACCAACGTCACCGGCTCGGCCAAGTTCAAGAAGCTGATCAAGGAAGACCGCTACGACGAAGCGGTGGAAGTGGCCCGCCAGCAGGTGGAGAGCGGTGCGCAGATCCTCGACGTGAACATGGACGAAGGCCTGCTCGATTCCGAAGCGGCAATGGTGAAGTTCCTCAACCTGATCGCCGCCGAGCCGGACATCGCCAAGATCCCGGTGATGGTGGACTCCTCCAAGTGGAGCGTGATCGAGGCCGGCCTGAAGTGCCTGCAGGGCAAGGGCGTGGTCAACTCCATCTCGCTGAAGGAAGGCGAAGAACCATTCCTGGAGCAGGCGCGGAAAATCCTGCGCTACGGCGCCGCCACCGTGGTGATGGCCTTCGACGAGAACGGCCAGGCCGACAGCGTGGCGCGCCGCCTGGAAATCTGCGAGCGCTCGTACAAGCTGCTCACCGAAGAAGTGGGTTTTCCGCCCGAAGACATCATCTTCGACTCCAACATCTTCCCGATCGGCACCGGCATCGAGGAGCACGCCGACAACGCGGTGAACTTCATCGAGGCGGCGAAGGAACTGAAGAAACGCTTCCCGTACTCGCACCTCTCCGGCGGCGTCTCCAACGTCTCGTTCTCGTTCCGCGGCAACGACGCCGTGCGCGAGGCGATCCACAGCGTGTTCCTCTACCACGCCATCCAGGCCGGCATGGACATGGGCATCGTCAACGCCGGCCAGCTGGCGATCTACGACGAGCTGGAACCCGAGCTGCGCGAGCGCGTGGAAGACGTGGTGCTGAACCGCCGCGCCGACGCCACCGAGCGGCTGATGGAGATCGCCGAGAAGCACAAGAAAGGCGCGCGCGAGCAGGACAATAGCAACGCCATGGCCTGGCGCGAACTGCCGGTGCGCAAGCGGCTGGAACACGCACTGGTGCACGGCATCGACCAGTTCGTGGTGGAAGACACCGAGGAAGTGCGCCAGACCGTCACCCGCACGCTGGACGTGATCGAAGGTCCGCTGATGGACGGCATGAACGTGGTCGGCGACCTGTTCGGCGCCGGCAAGATGTTCCTGCCGCAGGTGGTGAAATCCGCCCGCGTGATGAAGAAGGCGGTGGCGTGGCTGCTGCCCTTCATGGAAGAGGAGAAAAAACTCAGCGGCAACACCAGCAAGAGCAACGGCAAGATCGTGATGGCCACGGTCAAGGGCGACGTGCACGACATCGGCAAGAACATCGTGGGCGTGGTGCTCGCCTGCAACAACTTCGAGGTGATCGACCTCGGCGTGATGGTGCCGGCGCAGAAGATCCTCGACACCGCGATCGAGGAGAAGGCCGACATGATCGGCGTCTCCGGCCTGATCACCCCTTCGCTGGAGGAGATGGCCAACGTCGCCCGCGAAATGAAGCGGCGCGGCTTCAGCATCCCGCTGCTGATCGGCGGCGCCACCACCTCGCGCGCGCACACCGCGATCAAGATCGAGCCGCACTACGAAACCGCCTGCGTGTGGGTGAAGGACGCCTCGCGCGCGGTCGGCGTGGCGCAATCGCTGGTCAGCAAGGAGCTGGTCGACGGCTTCCTGGCCAAGGTGCGCAGCGAGTACGCGGAGGTGCGCGAGCGCCACAAGCACCGCGGCCCCGGCAAGAAACTGGTGACGCTGGCGCACGCACGCGGCAACCGCTTCAGCTGCGACTGGGCCAACTACGACCCGCCGCAGCCGGTGCAGCCCGGCCTCACCGTGTTCGACGACTACCCGCTGGCCGAGCTGCGCGAAACCATCGACTGGACACCGTTCTTCCAGGCCTGGGAACTGGCCGGCCACTATCCCGCCATCCTCACCGACGCCGTGGTCGGCACGCAGGCCAGCGAACTGTTCGCCGACGCGCAGGCGATGCTGGACAAGATCGTCAACGAGAAGTGGCTCACGGCCCGCGCGGTGATCGGCTTCTGGCCGGCCGCCAACCTCATGGACGACGTGGAGATCTACACCGACGACACCCGCACCCAGCCGCTGGCCACGCTGCACCACCTGCGCCAGCAGGCCGACAAGCCGGTGGAACGCCCCAACCTCTGCCTGGCCGATTTCATCGCGCCGAAGGAGTTCGGCAAGCCCGACTGGATCGGCGGTTTCGCGGTCACCGCGGGCTTGGGCATCGAGGAGCATCTCGACCGCTTTCATGCCGAGCTGGACGACTACTCCGCCATCATCCTCAAAGCCCTTGCCGACCGCCTCGCCGAAGCCTTCGCTGAGCGCATGCACCAGCGCGTGCGCCGGGAGTTCTGGGGCTTCGTGCCTGACGAGAACCTCGACAACGAGGCGCTGATCGCCGAGAAATACCAGGGCATCCGCCCCGCCCCCGGCTACCCCGCCTGTCCCGACCACACCGAGAAGGCGACGCTCTTCAAGCTGCTCGACGCCACAAACAACGCCGGCATCACGCTCACCGAAGGCTTCTCGATGTACCCGGCAGCCGCCGTCTCCGGCTGGTACTTCTCGCACCCCGGCAGCCAGTATTTCGTGGTCGGCCGGTTGAGCCTGGAACAGGTGCAGGACTACGCCAAACGCAAAGGCTGGAGCCAGGCCGAAGCCGAACGCTGGCTCGCCGCCAACCTCGACTACGATCCGGACTGACCGATCGCCCGGGTAGGGCGGGCACTGCCCGCCTGCTTTTGCTCTCTGACGGTGTGCGGTAGGGCGGCGGGCAGTGCCCGCCCTACGTCAGCTCACGCCGTGGCGTCGCCAGTCATGCTGTTCTTGCGGTGGCGCAGGTGCACGACCAGGTTGTAGACCGACACGAACACCGGGAAGAAGTTGGAGAGGATGCCCACCGAGTCGTTCTTTCCGAATACGAAGTACGCCAGCAGCAACACGCTGCCGCATACCGACAACCACCAGAACGCCAGCGGCATCACCACCCGCTTGTACTTGCGCGTGTAGTAGAGCTGCACGAACCAGCGGCTGGTGAACATCAGCGTGCCGGTGAAGCCGACGATCTTCCACGGCGTCAGCTCGAACTGCTGCAGCGCGTGGAGGATGTGAACCAGGTCGGTATCGAGGAATGCCATGATCGTGCGCTTGCGTCGGGAAAGGCGGCAAGTCTAGCAATTCGCCGCCTTCGCCCCCGCACATCGCCCGGTGCCGGCGGCAACCGGCAAGGCCGCTGCTGCCGTCGAGGCCACGAAAAAGGCCACCCGACAGGGTGGCCTCTTCGTGATTCTTTATGGTGGGCGATGCAAGGATCGAACTTGCGACACCTGCCGTGTGAAGGCAGTGCTCTACCGCTGAGCTAATCGCCCGCCGAGAACGCGCAATTTTAGGGATACAGGCCGGGTCGGTCAACCATCGTGCGAACGCCAGGGCGGTGCCGACGGAGGGATGGCCGGCGCCGGGTGATCGAATGCCTGGTCCGGGCAAGCGATGCGAATCTCGGCCCTCCGGAAGAATCAGCCCGACGATTCGAGCACGTGGGCGACCAGTGCGGCCAGAAACCTTTCGCGAACACGGCGGTAGTGCGGGTCTTGCGGGCCTTTCAGCGCGGCTTCGTGCATGGCGTGGTGGCTGGCGCCCAGGCTGTCGTCGAGACTGGCCAGGTGGAAGTATTCGCCGGGGCCGCAGCTGCGTCCGCTGTGGGTGGCCCAGAACGCGGGCTCGGCCGGCAGCGCGACGAATTGCTCTTCCCACAGCAGCTCGCCGGCCAGCGCGCCGAGGCTGGTGAGCGGAACTCGCGCCCGGGGCGCGGGGCGGTGCGCGTGCAGCCAGCCTTCCAGCGCCTCGACCGGCATCGGCCGGGCCAGTGCGTAGCCCTGCCCGAAATCGGCGCCCAGCAGTGAGGCGGCCTCGATCAGGTCCGGCGTTTCCAGCCCTTCCACCACCACCTCCAGGCGCAAGTCGTTGCCGATGCGGATCAACTGGCGGATGAAGCGCAGCGTGTTCAACGGATCGCGCCGGGCCTGCAGCACGATGGCCTGGTCGATCTTGATGCGGTCGAACGGCCATTGGCGCAGCCGGATCAGCGAGCTGTAGCCGGCGCCGAGATCGTCCTCGACCAGGCGCACGCCCAGCGCCTTCAGCGATTGCATGCCCGGTTCGTCCAGCGCACCGGGGAGCTCGCTGGCCAGCGGGGATTCCAGGATCTCCAGCAGCAACGCCGCGGGCGGGCAACCGCTGTCGGCAAGGACGGCAGCGGCAGCCGCGCCGTAGCGCGGGTCCTCCAGCGCCGCGGCGGGCACGTTCACCGACATGTCCAGCGGATGGCCGGCGCGGCACAGCAATTCGCGGCAGGCGGCGGCCAACGCCAGGCCATGGCGGAACAGCACGATCAGGTCGTCGGCATCCAGCGCGGGCAGGAAGCGGCCCGGCGCCAGCAGTTGGTCGTCCACGTCGCTCAGGCGCGCCAGTGCCTCGAACTCGGTGACCGCGCCGTCGGCCAGCCGGATCAGTGGCTGGTAGTGCATCTGCAGGGCATCGGTGGCGATTCGCGCACGCCAGCGTTCGCGCACGAAGAACGGCAGCAACTCGGCGCCCTGCCGCGGGGGCGACAGCCGCGCCAGCGCCAGGTCAAGCACCGACTTGATCTGTTCCACGAAGGCGCGCTGATCCTCGCTCTGCAGGCCGCCGGCATATGGGCTGTACAGCGACAGCAGCACCAACGGTTTGGCGCGCGACGGGCTCAGCGGGATCGACACGCTGGAAATCACCCCGAGCCTGAGCGCCATGTCGCGCCAACCGACCATGGCCGGATCGCTGCCGAAATGCACACAGCGCTGGATGCTCTCCGTACGCCACGCCCGCCCACTCGGTCCGCCGCCCTCCGGGTGATCGAGGTCGACGCGAATCGGCAACGCCTCGCCCGCCCCCAGCTCGTGCAGATAGGTCGCGGACACACTGCCCGCCACCGCTTCGTAGATCAGCCGGCCGGAATCGTCCGGCCGCCCCACCGCGCAGGCGGCGAATTCCTGGTGCGAGGCGAGGATGTCGACCACGCCCTGGATCAACCCCAGGTAGCCCTCGGCAGACCACGCCAGCGCGTTGAGCCGGGCCAGCAGGGTCATGCGCCGGCGTTGCAATGCACGCATGCTTTCGAGCTGCCACTGCCGCTCGGTGCCCAGCCGCTGCATCACCACGTCCAGCGCGCGACGATCGGCCGAGCCCAGCACGGTGACCAGGTCGTCGCGCATTTGTTCGATCGCCTCCAGCAACCACACCTCCTCCAGCCCGCAGGCGGCATGGAACAGGCCGCTGCGCGTGGCACGCTTGCGGTGGCTGGCGACGTCAAGATCCGCGCGGGTCAGCACCTGCAGATGCGCCAGCGTGTGTGACTTGAGCGCGTGGTACTCGTCATCCGGCAGGGTGCGCAGCAGCGTGCCGATGCCTTCGTGTTCAAGCAGTGCCGCGCAGAAGTTCTCCACCACCACCTGCAGCCGCGCCTGCCAGGTGTCGCAGCAGGCCCGCAGCAACACGGCGGCCTGCTCGCCGTAGGGCGCCACCTGTCCTTCCGGCTCCACCATGGCCAGCGCGCCGTCGGCCCGCGCCATCGCCCACCAGCGCGTGCGATGGTGCTTGCGTGCCTTGACCTGGTACATCGCCTGGTCGGCCAGGCGCAGCAACTGCTCGCCGCTGGCGTGGTCGCCGCTGGCGTAGGTGGCGATGCCCAGGCTGGCACCGACCGGCAGCAGCCGGCCGTCGATGGTCACTGGTTGCAGCAATGAGGTGCCGACCCGTTCCAGCAGGTCGTCCAGGTCGCTCTCGTGCGGCAGGTCGTCGAACACCAGCACGAACTCGTCGCCGCCGAAGCGCGCCACGTAGTCGCCGCTGCGCAGCAGTCGCCGCAGCCGCTCGGCCACCTCGGCCAGCACGCGGTCGCCCACCGCGTGGCCATGGCGATCGTTGATCGGCTTGAGGTCGTCCAGGTCGAGCAGGCCGACGGCGACCCGCCGCCCCTGCCGCCGCGCACTGGCCAGCACCGCGTCCAGGTGACGATCCAGCGCGCGCCGGTTGGGCAGGTCGGTGAGGTCGTCGTGCGAGGCGAGCCAGGCCTGCCGCTCCTGCTCCTGGCGCAGCGCGTGGCGCTGCGCATGCTGGCGCAGGGCGAGCCCGGCGGCGTCGGCGATCTCGTCGAGCAGCCGGCACATCTCCTCGTCGAACGCATCGGGCTCGGCGGTCACCACCACGAACACCCCGGTCGGCGCGCGCGCGGTCGGATCGGCGCTGTCGACGGGCCCGGCAAACAATGGCCAGCAGCCGACCGCGCCGGCGTGCTCGCTCAGTTCGGGGCGCCAGGGGTTGTCGCCCGGCGTGCCGGGCGCGGGCTTGCGTCGGATCACCGGCGTGCCCTGCATGAAAGCCTGGGTGGGCGCGATGGTGCGCGGGCCGTGCTGTTGTCGCGGTGGCATCGGCAGGGTCAGCATCACCTCGGCGATCGGCCCGACCAGGGCCACGCGACGCAGGCAGTCCTGGCCGTCCACGGCGGCGAACACGTCGACCGCCGCGGCGCCGGCGATGTCCGCCAGCGCGCGCGCCAGGGTGGGATAGATCGCTTCCGGGTCGGGTTGTTCGAGCAGGGCGCGCTGGATCGTGCGTTGCGCGTCGCGGTAACGGCTCATGCGGATGCTGCGTTCGAGCAGTATCTGGTGGTCCCAGAACCGGCTCAGCTCGTCGACCAGGCGCTGGGCCCAGTCCAGCAGTTCCTCGCCCAGCGACGGGCCGCCCTCGCGCGAGTACGAGGCCAGCACCAGCTGGCCGCCGTCGCGGGTGCGCGAGGCGGCCACGATGCAGGCGCCGAAGCCATGCTCCCGGGCGGCCTCGCGCCAGAACGCAAACTCGTCGGAGGTCACCGGCGTGGCGCGGGCACGCTCTTCGCGCAGCACGATGCCGACCGGGCCGCGGCCGCCGGGCTCCTCCGCGATGTCGCTCAGCTGCAGGGTTTCGGCATAGGCCTGCGCCGGTCCCGCGGCGGCCAGCACCTCGACCGTGTGCGTGTTGCTTTCGCGCCGGCCGATCCACACCAGCGGCAGTTTCATGGTGGCCGCAAGGATGCGGCTGACTTCGAGCAGCGCCCGCCGGCGATCGTGGCCGGGAGCGGCATGCAACAGGCTCAGGGTTTCCGCCACGCTTCGGTAGAAGCGTTCGCGCAGTTCGCCGGGCATGGCAGCTCGGTTCGGCATGGACTCCCTCGGCGTCCCCCCGTCGTCGTGGATCGTGTCGGCGCTTTTGGCTGATGCGCAAGCCGGGAAACACCGGCAAGGCAGCAGTCGTGATTGCTTCGATGCGACGGTCGCCAGCCTACCGGAAATCGGTCCGTCGTCGCATCAACTTGCGTTCGCGCCAACCGGTCCGGACCGGTCAGCCAGCCGGGGCCTGCTCCTCGGCCAGCGCGTGTTCGACCAGCAGCGCGAACAGCCGGTCGCGGCGCCGGCCGTGGCCGGGGTCGAACGGCCCTGCGGCGGCGCCGTCGAGCATCTCGCGCCAGGCTTGCCGCAGCGCCGCTCCGATGCCCTCGGTGACGCGCAACCAGTCCCCGGTACCGCCACCGGCGTGGACGTGGCGACGCAAGGCGTCGGGCACGTCGAACAGCGCGGCGAAGCGCTCCTCCCAGCGCAGCGCGCTGGCCAGCGCGCCCAGCGCATGGCGCGGCGACGCGCCCGGTCGGCGCGGACGGGCACTGCCCAGCCACGCGGGCAAGGCCTCCGCCGGCATCGGGCGGGCCAGCGCAAAGCCCTGGCCGAAATCCGCGCCGAGGATCGTGGCGGCCTCCAGCATGCCGGCCGATTCCAGGCCTTCGACGACCACCTCCAGGCCCAGATCATGGCTGACCCGGATCAACTGGCGCAGCGCGCGCAAGGTGCCCAGCGGGTCGGATCGGACCTGACCGATGACGGCGTGGTCGACCTTGATGCGGTCGAACGGCGACTGACTCAGCCGCGCCACCAGGTTGCGGCTGAGCGCGCGGTCATCGCCTGGCGCGTGGGGCTCGATCGACTTCAGCGACTGCACGCCGGTTTCCGCCAGCAGCGCCCAGCAGCCGATGCCGCTGGCGTTCTCGAAGGCCTCGAAGCGCAGCGCGTCGGGCGGGCAGCCACCGGCCTGCAGGATGGTCTCGACCGTGCGCGCGTAGCGGGCATCGCGCAGCGCCGCCACCGGCACGTTGACCGACATGCCCAGCACCAGCCCGCTGCGCGCCAGCGACTGCTGCCGCGCCACCGCCTGGATGATGCCGTCGCGGAACAGCCGCATCAGCCCGGCCGCGCCCAGCGCCGGCATGAAGCTGGCCGGCAGTTGCAGGCTGCCGGCGTCGTCGCGCAATCGCGCCAGCGCCTCGAAGCCGGCGATCTGGTTGTCGGCCAGGCGCACCATCGGCTGGTAGTGCATGCGCAGCGCGCCGCCGGCCAGCAGGCGGCGCCAGCGTTGGCGCACGAAGGCCGGCAACAGGGTCGCCAGCTGACGTTGCGGCGCCATGCGCAGCAGCGCCAGTTCCAGCACCTGCTTGATCTGCGCGATGAACGCGCGCTGGTGCTCGCTGCGGAAGCCGCCGGCATAACCGCTGTACAACGCCAGCAGCGCTACCGGCCGGCCCGGCGCCAGGCACAGCGGCACCGCGACCTGCGAGACGATGCCGTGGCGTTCGGCGGTGTCGCGCCACAGGGCCATCACCGGATCGCTGCCGTAATGCACGCTGCGTTCGACCTCGCCGCTTTGCCAGGCGCGGCGCAGCGGTTCCTCCGCGCGAGTCCCGACGCGATCGACCTGCAGCGGCGGCGCGACGCCGTGGTTGGTGATGCGCAGGTATTCGGCCGGCACCGCGCCGGCCACCAGCTCGCCGACCATCTCGCCGGACGCGTCCGGGCGACCGGCGGTGCAGACGACCAGTTCCTCGTGCGTCGCCAGCACGCGCACGGTTTCCTCCAGCAGATCCAGGGGGCCGTCGGCGGACCAGGCTGCCGCGTGGATCTTCGCCAGCGCTGCGTCGCGCCGGCGCTGCAGGTCGCGCATGCTTTCCAGCTGCCATTGCTGGTCCAGCGCCAGCCGCTGCAGCACGATCGCCAGCGCATCGCGCTGGGCGCGCGGGCCACGTCCCAGGGTGCCGGCGAGGATCATGCGCAGTTGCTCGATCGCCTCGGCCAGCCACGCTTCCTCCAGCCCGCACGCGGCCTGGCAGATGCCGGCGCGGATCGCGCCGGTTCGCTGGCCCGCCTCGTCCAGCTCGGGGTAGCACAAGGTCTGCAGGTGACGGGCCACGCGCTTCCCGAACGCGGCCAGTGCCGGTGCGGGAAAACTCGCCAGCATGTCGGCGATGCCGGCGTGGGCGCCAAGCGCGGCATGGAAGCGCTCTGCCACCACCGGCCATTGCGCCTGCCAGGCGTCGGCGCAGGGGCGCAGTACGGCAGCCGCCTGCGGGCCGTATGGCTCGATGCGCTCGACATCCACGTCGACGGCTGCGCCGGGGCCGCCTTCGGCGTGCGCCAATGCCCACCACGCGGCGCGTTGCTGCTTGTGCGCCTTGACGTGGTACATCGCCTGGTCGGCCAGCCGCAGCAGCTGCTCGCCGCTGTCCTGCGCGTGGGTCGGGTACAGCGCCACGCCCAGGCTGACGGTGATGTCGATGTTCTGCTCGCCCAGCGCGACCGGTTGCTGCAGCGATTGCCACAGCCGCTCCAGCAGCATCGCCAGGTCGTCCTCGCTGGCGAGGTCCTCCAGTACCAGCACGAATTCGTCGCCGCCCACGCGCGCCACCGAGTCCTCCGAGCGCAGCGCGTCGTGCAGCCGGTGCGCCACCTCGACCAGCACGCGGTCGCCGGCGGCGTGGCCGTGGCGATCGTTGATCGGCTTGAGGTCGTCCAGGTCGAGCATGCCCACCGCCACCAGGTGGTGGTGCCGGGCCGCCCGCGCCAGCGCGCGTTCGAGGTGGTAATCGAGCGCGCGCCGGTTGGGCAGGTCGGTCAGCGCGTCGTGCAAGGCGAGATAGGTTTGCCGTTCCTGTTCGCGGAACAGGGCCTGGCGCTGGGCGTATTGGCGCAGCGCCAGGCCGACGGTGTCGGAAATCTCGTCGAGCAGGCGCCACAGGTCGGCATCGAATGCGTCGACGTCGGCCGCCGCCAGCAACAGCACGGCGGCGGCGTGGTGCTCGACATCGCTGTCGCTGGGCAGCGTCTGGAAGATCGGCCAGCAGCCGATCGCCGCCACCTCGCCCAGCGACTCGCCTTGCCGCACCGGCGACACATCGGGCCACGCCGACGGCCGCAGCCGCACCACCGGTTCGCCCTCCATCCAGGCCTGGGTAACCACCGGCAGCGGCGGCTCGCCGGCCTGCCGGGGCGGTTCGGGCAGCGCCGCCAGGCGCTCCAGCAGCGGCCCGGCACCGACCTCCCGGCGCAAGACGTCGCCCTCGGGCACGTAGACCATCACCGCGCTGGCGGCGGCGTCCCTGACCAGCGCGTTGGCCAACGTCATGTAGATCGCCGCCGGCTCGGGGTGCGCCAGCAGCGCGCGCTGGATCGTGCGGTGCGCATCGCGGAAGCGGCCCAGCCGCAGGTTGCGTTCCAGCTGCGCCTGGTCGTCCCAGAACCGGGCCAGCTCGTCGGCCAGGCGCTGCGCCCAGTCGAGCAGCTCGTCGGTGAGCGCCGGCCCGCCGCGGCGCGAGTACGCGGCCAGCGCCAACTGGCCACCATCGGCGGTGCCGGCGGCGGCCACGATGACCGAGTCCAGGCCGTAGGCGCGCGCCGAGCCCGGCCAGTCCGCGTCGTCGGGCGAATCGATCGACGCCAGTTGCGGGCGGCCATCGCGCAACGCCGCTCCGGCCGGGCCGCGGCCGCCCGGTTCGCGCGGGTCGTCGCTGACCGGCCACGCGCTGGCGTACTCCGCCGCGGGGCCGGCGGCGATCAGTTCGAGCGTGGACTGGCCCAGTTCGCGCCGGCCGATCCACACCAGCGGCAGGTCCATCGTGCTGGCCACGGTGGTGGCCACGTCGAGCAAGGCGCGGCCGCGATCGTAGTCGGCGGCCGGGTGCAGCAGGGTAAGCGTCTCCGCCACGCTCTGGTAGAAGCGCTCGCGAAGTTCGCCGTGCTGCTGGTCCTGCCCCTCCACCGCCATGCCGATCCTTTCCCCCGAAATATCCGCTCCGACGTCCCGCTCAGCCGGCCGATGACCGAACGGCGGGCGGCCGCCAGGCGCCGTGCTCGGCCGGGCGCCCGCCGGAAACAGGTTCACGGACGCAATGGAAGCAAATTCCACGCCAGCAAGACCGCGCGATGGCAAACCCCTTGCCGGCAGGCACCGCACGACTTCCCGCAGCATGTCGCCGACCAGCGACCGCGGAAATCCATGCCATTTGGGTCATAAACAGGCCAGCCAGTGCCGCTACCGGCAGGCACGCGCCCGCTCGCGCATCATGGCCTGCTCGCGGCGGTTGCGGGTCAGCGTGGCGGCGCGTTCGAACTCCCGACTCGCCTCCTCGCCGCGGCCCAGCCGCGCCAGCAGGTCGCCGCGCACGGCGGGCAGCAGGTGATAGTGGCGCAGGCTCGGCTCCTCGCCCAGCGCATCGACCAGGGCCAGGCCCTCGGCCGCGCCATCGGCCATGCCCACCGCCACCGCGCGGTTGAGTTCCACCACCGGCGAGGGCGAGACCTCGGCCAGCACCGCGTACAGCGCGGCGATCCGCGACCAGTCGGTATCCGCCGCGGCGGCGGCGCGCACATGACAAGCCGCCACTGCCGCCTGCAGGGCATACGGCCCGCGCTCGCCGCCCAGCCGGCGCGCCTGTTCCAGCGCGGCCAGGCCGCGGCCGATCAGCAGGCGATCCCACAGCGCGCGATCCTGGTCGAGCAGCAGGATCGGCTCGCCGCCCGCATCGGTGCGCGAGCGCGCGCGCGAGGCCTGGATCTCCATCAGCGCCACCAGCCCGTGCACTTCCGGCTCGCGCGGCATCAGTCCGGCCAGCACGCGGCCCAGCCGCAGCGCGTCCTCGCACAGGCCCGGCCGCATCCAGTCGTCGCCGGCCGTCGCCGCGTAGCCCTCGTTGAAGATCAGGTAGATCACGCCGAGCACGGCGGCCAGGCGCTGCGCCAGCTCGTCGCCGTGCGGCACTTCGTAGGCCACCTCCGATTTCGCCAGACTGCGCTTGGCGCGCACGATGCGCTGGGCGATGGTCGCCTCCGGCACCAGGAAGGCGCGCGCGATCTCGTCCGTACTCAAGCCGCCAAGCAGACGCAACGTCAGCGCCACGCGCGCCTCCATCGACAGCAGCGGGTGGCAGGCGGTGAAGATCAGCCGCAGCAGGTCGTCGCCGAACGGATCGTCCTGCGTGCGTTCGGCAACGGCCTCGGCCGATTCATGCTCGCGTTCCCACTCGTGCACGAGTTGCTGGTGCTTGCGTTCGACCAGCTTGTGCCGGCGCAGGCGATCGATGGCTCGGTGCTTGGCGGTGGTCATCAGCCAGGCGCCGGGGTTGTCCGGCACGCCGGTCTGCGGCCACTGTTCCAATGCCGTCACCAGCGCATCCTGTGCCAGCTCCTCGGCCAGCCCGACATCGCGCAGCATGCGCACCAGGCCGGCGATCAGCCGGGCCGATTCGATGCGCCAGACGGCGTCGATGGCGTGGTGGGTGTCGGTCATGCCCATGACCGCCGATCACAGCACCGGCGTGCGGCGCGCGCAAGCGCCGTTGGTTGGGGTGGTCGCCCGGCCCCGGCGGGCGGTGCCCGCCCTACTCGCGGTCCAGCTGCGCGCGCAGGCGTGCCTCCTGTTCGCGCAGCTCGGGGGTGAACGCCCCGCCGAAATCCTCGGCCTCGAACACCGGCCGGATCTCGATCACCGACTCGCCCTCCATCGGATTGGGGCAACGTCGCACCCAGGCGATCGCCTCGTCGAGCGATTTCACCTGCCACAGCCAGAAGCCGGCAACCAGTTCCTTCGTCTCGGCGAACGGCCCGTCCACGACGTGGCGCTGATGGCCCGAGAACGTCACCCGCGCGCCACGCGCGCTGGGCGTCAGGCCTTCACCGGCCAGCATCACGCCCGCCTTGACCAGTTCCTCGTTGAACTTGCCCATCGCCTCCAGCAGCTCCCGGCCCGGCATCACGCCGGCTTCCGATTCGGTCGTGGCCTTGACTATCACCATGCAGCGCATCGTCGTGTCTCCTCGTGGTTCGGACATCCATGCGACGAACGACGCCTGGCCGGATCGACCACCTGCCGTCGCCTCCGCGGCCGGTCGCAAACGATGAGCCGGCGGCTCGCTATGCTGTGCGGACTTCGCTGCGGAACAGGAACGCATGACAGACCACCCCGGCGCCCTGATCGTCCATCGCGGCAGCCGCACCGAGCGGCTGGCCGACGCGCTGGCGCAGCAGCTGGAAGCGCAGCGCCCGGCCAATCCGCTGGCGACGCAGACCGTGGTGGTGGCGCATCCGGGGCTGCAGCGCTGGCTGCTCGGTCGCTTCGCACAGCGCCGAGAGCCGGGCCGCGGCCACGGCATCGCGGCCAACATCGAGATGATCCTGCCGTGGCAGTGGTTCGAGCGCACCGCCCGCCGCGTGCTGGGCGACGACGCGCTGATCGGCGGCGCCTATCGGCACGAGCTGCTGCGCTGGCGCCTGCTGAAGGCGCTGCCGACGCTGCGGGCCACCGAGATTGATGCTTACCTCGCCGGTGACGACGGGGCGCGGCGCAGCTTCCAGTTGGCCGAGCACCTGGCCGGCCTGTACACCCAGTACCTGATCTACCGGCCGGACTGGATCACCGACTGGGAGCAGCACCCCGAACGCCACGCCCGCGACTGGCAGGCGGTGTTGTGGCAACGGCTGCAGGCCGCGATCAGGCAGCCGCATCGCGCCCGGCGCAGCACCGCGCTGCTCGACAAGCTGCGCGCCGAAGGCCCTGGCGCCGACGCGCCGCTGCACGTGTTCGGCATCAGCCACCTGCCGCCGGACGTGCTCGCCGCGATGCAGGCCACCGCCTTGCGCACGCCGGTGCACCTGTATTTCCCCGACCCGTGCCGCGAATACTGGTCGGACCTGCGCAGCCGCCGCTTCCAGCTGCAGCAGCAAGGCGACCCCGAGGCGCTGTACTACGAGATCGGCCACCCGCTGCTGGTCGCACTGGGGCGCATCGCGCAGGAGTTCTGCATCACCCTGGACGAGTGCGACGCGATCGAGGAGCGCGACGAACTCGACGAGGCCGAGCCGCTGCCCGGCGCCACCTCGCTGCTGGCTTGCCTGCAATCGAGCATCCGCTGCCTGCAGCCGGAGCTGGTCGGCGCCGACGTGCGCGCGCAACTCGCCGCCGGCGCCGATGCCGCAACGCGGCTGGGTGCGCTGCGCGGCGACGCCAGCCTGCGCGTGCACGCCTGCCACACCCGCCTGCGCGAACTGGAAGTGCTCAAGAACACCTTGCTGCGCTGTCTCGCCGACGACCCCAGCCTGGAGCATCGCGACATCGTGGTGATGGCGCCGGACATCGGCGCCTACGCGCCCTGCCTCGCCGCGGTGTTCGGCGAGCCGGCGCAATACCGCAACGACCCGCTGCACATCCCCTGGCACCTGGCCGACGTGGGGCTGGTGCATGCGCATCCGCTGATGAGCGCGTTCACGCAGATGCTGGACCTGGCCGAAAGCCGCTTCACCGTCAGCGAGGTGCTGGATTTCCTCGACGTGCCTGCGGTGGCGCGGCGCTTCGCCATCGACCCGGGCGGCCGCGACGCACTGGAACGCTGGTTGCGCAGCGCGCGCGTGGCGTGGGGCCTGGACGCGCCGATGAAGGCCGCCGCCGGTGCCGCGGCGACCGATGCCAACTCGTGGCAGTTCGGCCTCGACCGCCTGTACGCCGGCCTGATCGCCGGCCAGGACGGCGGCGACCAACTGCTCGACGGCATCCTGCCGCTGCGCGGCGTCGCGGGCAGCGCGGTCGAGGCGCTGGGCCAGTTCGACCGCCTGCTCGGCGAACTGCGCCGCGCGCGCCAGGCGTTCGCCGCGCCCCGCCCGCTGGCGGCCTGGAGCCAGACGCTGCTGGAGTTGATCGACGCGCTGTTCCTCACCCACCCGCGCGACGACGCCGAGAACAACGCGCTCGACGCACTGCGCCGCATCGCCGCCGGCCTCGCCGGCCAGGCCGCCGAGACCGGCATGCACGAAGCGCTGCCGTGGAGCGTGGTGCGCGAAGCGGTGCGCGGCGCGCTCGACGCGGTGCCGGAACGACAGGCGTTTCTGCTCGGCGGCGTCACCTTCTGCGGGCTGGTGCCGCAGCGCTCGATCCCGTTCCGCGTGGTCTGCCTGCTCGGCATGAACGAGGGCGAGTTCCCGCGCCCCGGCAACGACGCCGGCCTCAACCGCATCCTCGGCCAGCCGCGCCGCGGCGATCGCGACACGCGCAGCGAGGATCGCTACCTGTTCCTCGAAGCGCTGATGTCCGCCCGCGACGTGCTGCACGTCAGCTACGTCGGCGAAGGCGTGCGCGACGGCAAGCCGCGCAACCCCGCCGCGCCGCTGGCCGAGCTGCTGCAGTTCCTCGACGAACAGCACGGCATCGCCGGCGACGACGAGGTCGATCGACCGTGGCGCATCCGCCATCCGCTGCAACCGTTCGACGCGCGCTACTACGAGCGCGACGCCGCGGGCCAGCCGCGCCACGACCCGCGGCTGTTCTCCTACGATGCGGCCTTCCTCGCTTCGCCCGCGCACGGCGCCGAGCCGCCCTTCCTCGACCCCGCCGCGACCGTCGACGCGAGCGTGCCCGCCGGCGAGATCCCGCTGGCCGCGCTCAAGCGCTACTGGCGCGACCCGGCCCGCGACGCCCTGCTGCGCGGCCACGGCATCAGCCTGCAGGCGCTGGACGACGTCGGCTGGCCCGATCGCGAGCCGCTGGAAACCGGGCTCGATCGCATCGAGCGCGTGGACCACCGGTTGCTGTCCGGCGCCCTCGCCGAAGGCCGCGGCGCGCTTCCCGACGAGCCGCCGGCATGGCTGGGCCGATCGGGCATGCTCGCCGAGGGCGCCATCGGCGCGCAGACCTGGGCGCAACTGAAAGAGTCGTTGCAGCCCCTGCTCGACGCCGCGCGCGAGCGCTTCCCCGACGGCGTGGCGCGCGCGGCGGCGCAGGCCGTCGACCTGGATCTCGGCGACGGCCTGCGCCTCACCGGCGTGGTCGATCGCGTCTTCCACGGCGCCGATGGCAGCCTGCTGTGGTTCGACGCCCGTCCCGGGCGCGCCGCCGACCTGCGCGACCTGCTGGCCTTCTACATCGACTGGGCCTGCCTGAGCCTGGCGCATGCCGACGCCGGCACCGCCATGCAGGCCGTCCTGCTGGAACAAGTCCAGCGCAAGCGCGGCGGCAGCAACGTGATGGTCGCCCAACCGGCCGGCATGCTCGAGAGCATCCTGGCGCAGGACCGCGACCAGCTGCGCCACGGCCTGCGCCGCCTGATCGAAACCTGGCAGCGCGCCGACCGGCAACCGCTGCTGTTCTTCCCGCGCACCGCGCTGGCCTGGGCCACGAACGGGGAGGACGACCGCTCCGCCAGGGCCGAGGCCGCCTGGTCTGGCGACGGCTTCAACCGCACCGGCGAACGCGACTACGCCCCCGGCTACGCCGCCCTGCTCAGCCGCGGGCTGGATCTGTTCGACGTGGAGAGCCAGGCGCATCGTGCGTTCGTTGTCGCCACCGAGCTGGTCTGCGAAGTGCTCGATCCCGCGCACACGGCGCTGCTGAAGCGCGAGGAGCCTGACGATGTTGCATGAGAAAGCCGGCGGGCAATGCCCGCCCTACAACGCGCTCGTAGGGCGGGCACTGCCCGCCGGCACTGCGCCGAATGCCATCCGGAAATCGCATGACCACCGTTGATCCCACCGCTCTCCCCGCGCTCGACTGGCGCGCGATGCCGCTGGACGGACACACCCTGATCGAGGCCAGTGCCGGCACCGGCAAGACCTGGAACATCGGGCTGATCTACCTGCGCCTGCTGCTGGAGCGCGAGCTGCGCGTGGAACAGATCCTGGTCACCACCTTCACCGACGCCGCCGCGCAGGAACTGCGCGAACGCCTGCGCCGGCGTCTGGTCGACGCCGAGCGCCTGCTCGCCGCCGGCACGCTCGACGCAGCCGCCGCCGATCCGCTGGAAGGCTGGCTGGCCACGCTGTACCCCGATGCCGAGCACACTCGCCTCGCGCTGCGCCGCGTCCAGCTCGCTCGCGCCGATCTCGACCGCGCCCCGGTGTCGACCATCCACGCGCTGTGCCAGCGCATCCAGCGCGACTACCCGCTGGAAAGCGGCGCCGCCTTCGCCAGCGACACCCTGTTCGACGAGCAGCAACTGCAGCGCGAATGCGTGGAGGATTTCTGGCGCCGCCGCTACCTGGTCGGCGAGGTCGATCCGCGCGAGGCCGAACTCATGCTGAAAGGCGGCCCGGAAGGCGTGCTGCGCGATCTCGGCAGCCTGGCCAACCATGCCGACGCGCGGATCGAGGCCGGCGGCCTGGCCGAGCTGGAACGGCGGCTCGCCGCGCTGCGCAGCACCGACAACATCGCCGAGCTGCAACGCCTGGCCGACGACAAAACGCTGTACGCACCACGCAAGAGCGCGCTCTCCAAACGACTCGGGCGCGTCGCCGAAGCTCTGCGCTATGCCGAGGTATCCCGAGAACCGCCACGCCGTCATCCCAGCGAAAGCTGGACCAGCGCGCAGCGCGCAGAACGCCTGCAAGGCGGCCCCGAAGGGGCGAGCGCAGCGAGTCATCCAGCGACTCATCACGCTCAAGGTACCAGGACGCTGGATTCCAGCTTTCGCTGGAATGACGAAGGCGAAAATTCGGAGTTGCTCGAAGCATCGCTGAAGGACATCCTCGACGACGCCTTCGATCCCGACAAGGTACTCGACCAGGAGGCCCCCGCCAGTGCCGGCACGCTGAACGCGCATCCACTGATCCAGTCGCTGCAGGTGCTGCGCGGGCTGCTGCAGTTGCGCACCACGTTCACCCGCGGCGCCGTGCTCGCCGAAGCCGCGCAGACCTGCCGCGAGGAGCTGCCGCGCCGCGCGCGCCAGCGCCACGTGCTGACCTTCTCCATGCTGATCGACGCCGTCCACCAGCGCCTGTGCGGCGAGCAGGCCGATGCCGTGCTGGCGGATCGTCTCTACGAGGCCTTCCCGGTCGCGCTGATCGACGAGTTCCAGGACACCGATCAGCGCCAGTTCGCGATCTTCGAACGTATCTACCGCGAGCGCGGCACGCTGGTGATGATCGGCGACCCCAAGCAGGCGATCTACAGTTTCCGCGGCGGCGACATCGCCGCCTACCTGCGCGCCAGCGAACAGGCGCAGTGGCGATTCTCGCTGGGCACCAACCATCGCTCCAGCCGCGCCCTGGTCGAGGCGCTGAATGCCTGGTACGGCCACACCGAAGGCGGCTTCGGCCACCCGCAGATCCGCTACCAGCACGTTGCGCCGGTCGGCAAGGCGGACCTTCATCCGTACACCATCGCCGGCCAGCCGGTGACGCAGCCGCTGGTGATCCACCCGTTCCGCGGTGACGCCACCGACAAGTACGGCAGGCCGCTGAACGCGCTCGGCGAGCTGGAGCAACTGGCGCTGGACGACTGCGCCAACCGCATCGCCGAGCTGCTCAACGACCCGCAGCAGGCGATCGACGGCCGCCGCGTCAGTCCCGGCGACATCGCCGTGCTGCTGTCCACCAACAGCCAGATCGTGGCGCTGCGCCAGCGGCTGGTCGCGCGCGGCGTGCCCTGCGTGGGCAGCGGCCGCGGCAACATCTTTGCCGGCGAGGTGGCGCGCGAACTGGAGCTGATCCTGTTCGCCGTGCTGCACCCGGACGACGACCAGGCCGTGCGCGGCGCGCTGGCCACGCGCCTGCTCGGCGTCACGCTGGAGCAGTTCAGCGCCTGGCGCGAGCAGCCTGCCGCGTTCGAGCGCGAACTCGAACGCTTCGAAGGCTGGCGCGCCCTGGTGCGCAGCCGCGGCGTGCTGGCCCTGGTCGGCGAGCTGCTGGCCGCACGCGCCACCGCCTTGCTGGCCCTGCCCGAAGGCGAGCGCGTGCTCACCGACCTGCGCCACCTGGGCGAGCTGCTGGCCGCCGAGGAAGGCGCGCGGCAAGGCCTGGACGGGCTGTACGCCTGGCTGCTGGAGATGCGCCAGGAAGGCAGCGACGGCGACGCCGAAGCCGCCGACGAGCGTCAGTTGCGCATCGAGAGCGACGCGCGCCGCGTGCAGTTGCTGACCATCCACGCCAGCAAGGGCCTGGAGTTTCCGATCGTGTTCCTGCCGCTGGTCTGGCGCATCGGCGACCGCGGCGGCACGCGCTCGCCGACGCTGCTGCAATACCACGACGCCGAAGGCCGGCGCTGCGTGGACCTCGGCTCGGTCGATTTCGTCGAACACCGCGGCCACCACTTCCGCGAAGAACTGGAGGAACGCCTGCGCCTGCTCTACGTGGCGCTGACCCGCGCGGAACACGCCGTGCATGTGTACTGGGTCGACCGGGGCGCCTGGTCGGGCAGCGACGCGAACGCGTGGGAATGCGCGGCGGTCGACCTGCTGCTGCGCCAGGCGCAGCGGCGGCTTGCGCTGGCCGAGGGCGAAGCCGCGCTGCCGGCGCTGGCCGAGGCGCTCGGCGGCATCCGTATCGCCGAGCCGTTCGCCGGTGGCTTCGTGCGTTACCGCGCACCCGCCGCGACGCCAGCGCCGCGCGCCACCCAGGCACCGTGGCCGCGCCTGCGCGCGTTCCAGTGGCTGCACAGTTTCAGCGGCCTCACCCGCCACGCCGCCGCGACGACGGTGGTCGACGACAGCGGCGCCACCGACGAGGCCGACCTTGCCGACACCGCCGTGGACGCGCCCACCGATACCGCCGAAGACCCGCGCCTGCTCGCGCTGTATCCGCTGCGCGGGCCGCGCTTCGGCGACGCGGTGCACCAGGTCTTCGAGCTGGCGCAACCCGGCCCGGTATGGCCCGACCAACGCCCGTTGCTGCACCGCCAGCTCGGCGCACACGCGGTCGGCACCGCGCAGCTTGCGCACGAGGATGCACTGGAGCGGGTCGGCCGCATGATCGACCGCGCGCGCGATGCCGATCTCGGCGACGGCCTGCGCCTGGCCGACATCGCCCCCGACCAGCGCGTGGTCGAGTTCGAGTTCCAGTTCCCGGTGCTGCAGGTGTCGCTGGAAAGATTGCGCCGCCTGTGCGCTGCGCATGGCCATGCCGGGGTGATCCCGGCCAGCCTCGACACGGCCACCCTCAACGGCATGCTCACCGGCTTCGCCGACCTGATCCTGGTCTGGGACGGCCGCTACCACGTGCTCGACTACAAGACCAACTGGCTCGGCCCGCGGCTGGACGACTATCGCGGCGCCTCGCTCGACGCCGCCATGGCCGCGCACCACTATCCGCTGCAGGCCCTGCTCTACACCGTGGCCCTGCACCGCTACCTGCAACAGCGCATGGACGGCTATACGGCTGAATGCCACCTTGGCGACAGCCGCTACCTGTTCGTGCGCGCGATGGGATTGGAACCGGGCCTCGGCGTGTGGCGCCAGCGCTGGTCCGTCGCGATGGTCGAGGCCCTGGATGACGCCTTCGCCGGCACGCTGGAAACCTCCGCATGAACACGCTGCCGACCGCCCCCGGCGCTGCCGACGAGCGCGCCATCGACCACGCGCTGGCGCAATGGGTGCTCCAGCGCACGGGTTCGACCCTGCTCGCTGCGGCCGTGCGCGCCGCCAGCCGCGCCGAAGGCCACGGCCACTCCTGCGCCTGGCTGGCCAATCCGCAGGCCGACACCGGCTTCGACGCCGACGCGCTGGCCGCGCTGCGCGCGCAGCCGTGGGTCGGCGACGGCAGCGCCTTCACCCCGTTCGTGCTGGATGCGCAGGGCCGCTTCTTCCTGTGGCGCAACTGGCAGCACGAGACAGCGCTCGCCGAAGCGATCATGCAACGCTGCCATGACCGCCGATTGCCGATCGCCACCGAGGCATTGGCCGCCGACCTCGATGCCCTGTTCGCCGGCATGCCGCCCGGCCCCACCGACTGGCAGCGGGCCGCCGTGGCCGCCGTGCCCGGTGCGCGCTTGTTCGTGCTCACCGGCGGCCCCGGCACCGGCAAGACCACCACCGTCGTGCGCATGCTGCTGATGCTGCTGCAACACGCCGACGCCTGCGGCCTGCCCGCCCACCCGTCGATCGCCCTCGCCGCCCCCACCGGCAAGGCCGCCCAGCGGCTGGCCCAGGCCATCGCCCGAGGCAAGTCCGAGCTGCAAACCGCCCTGGCCCCCGTAGGGCGGGCACTGCCCGCCGCGCTCCCGCCTTCCCCCCAACAAAACCCGGCGGGCAATGCCCGCCCTACGGCGTTGCGTGAATGGTTGTCGCACATTCCGCATGCCGACGCGCGTACGCTGCATCGCCTGCTCGGTTACCGGCCGATGGACAACAGCTTCAGCCGCGGCCCGCACAGCCCGCTGGCCGAGGACATCGTGGTGGTCGACGAAGCGTCGATGGTGGACCTGGCGATGATGCGCCAGCTGCTGGAGGCGCTGCGTCCGGAGGCCGTGCTGATCCTGCTCGGTGATCCCGGCCAACTCGCTTCGGTCGACGCCGGCTCGGTGCTCGCCGACATCGTCGCCGGCGCACCGCGCAACCAGCTCCCGCCGGCGCTGGCGGAACGACTCGCCCCGCTGCTGCAAAGCGCACCGGAAACCATCGCCACCGAGGCGCCGCTCGCCGGCCAGGTACTCACCCTGACCCACAGTTGGCGCGCCGGCAGCGGTTTGCAGCGCGGCGTCGAGGCGTTGCGCGACACACCCGACCCAAACTGGCTGGACACGCTGCTGCGCGAGCGCGCCGATGGCGACCTGCAACTGCGCCACTGCCCCCATCCGCAAGCTTTGCGTGCCTGCGCCGACGGCTGGATCGAACGCCACGCCGATGCGCTGCAAGCGCTGCTGACCACGCCCGTCGATGCCGCCACGGCCCTGCGGCAGTTGGGTCAGCAGCAGATCCTGTGTGCGTTGCGCGACGGGCCGTTCGGCGCGCAAGGCATCAACGAGCTCATCGCGCTTCGGCTGGCCACCCGTTTCGGCATCGACGGCAGCCGCGCCTGGTATCCCGGCCGCCCGGTCATCATCACCCGCAACGACTACGCCCGCGGTCTGTTCAACGGCGACGTCGGCATCGCGCTGGAGGGCGCCGACGGCCTGCGTGTGTGGTTCGAACTCAGCGACCGCGACGGCAACCGCGGCCTGCGCAGTTTCTCGCCGCGGGCCCTGCCCGCCCACGAAAGCGCCTGGGCGATCACCATCCACCGCAGTCAGGGCTCCGAGTACCGCGACGTCGCGGTGCTGCTGCCGCCCGACCCGGACAACCGCATCCTCACCCGCGAACTCGTCTACACCGCCATCTCCCGCGCCCGCGAGCACGCCGAGATCTGGACTACCGACGACACCCTGCGCGCCGCGCTGGCGCGCCCGATCCACCGCCAGGGCGGCCTGCGCAAGCGGTTGCGGCAACCGTGAAGAAACCCGCTCCGGCGCCTGTCGCGAGGGCTGCCGGAGCGCCAGCTCAGTGCCGGCGCGACGACCTCACCAGCAACCGTCCGTACTGCTCGCGCCGCGCGCGCCGGCCTGGTTGATCGACAGCGTGCCGCACTTGGTGTCGCGGGTCAGCTGGGCGTTGATCGGCGTGGCGGTGATGCTGTACGCGGCCGACGTCGCCGATGCCACGCTGTACTGGTAATTGGCACCGGTGCGCTGGGCGCTGGCGCAATCCAGCCCCGGCAACGCCGCACCCTTGTAGCTGAGGTTGGTGGTGTAGTAACGCTCCATGTAGTTGGCGTGTTCCGACAGGCAACCTTCCGCCGCCACCCGCTTGGTCTTGGTGATGTAGTTGGTGTACGCGGGCAAGGCAATCGCCGCCAGCACCGCGATGATCGCCACCACGATCATCAGCTCGATCAGGGTGAAGCCGGCGGCCCGCCGGCCGTGCAGCCTGCGGGGGCCGCGGGCAAACGGCAGCGGGCATCCATCCACGGATACCGGCCTGTTTTCAATCGACGGGTGCGATGTCATCGTTCATTCCTTTTACTGGGCGATCAGTTCGCGCCAGGAAACGCGCTGCAGGGTTCCGGAGGTACCGGAGGTCTTGATGCTGGTGGCACTGCCGTTGTCGAAGCTCACCAGCATGCTGCCGCCCATGAAGATCGGGTTGTTGGGCAGCGAGTTGAAGCCCATGCCGCCGGCCGCGACCGGCTTTCCGTCCACCATGATGTAGTCCGCGGGCTGGTTGATCTGGCCGTCGCCGTTGAGGTCGAAGAAGCTCGACTTCGGATTGGTGCCGGTGAACGGGTCCACCGCCATGATCCAGCCGCGGCCGGACGGGTTGCACAGGTCGACGGCCTCCGGAATGCGCGTGGTGGCCAGCAGCTGGTTGCCCTGGAACTGGTTCGGGGTAACGATCCGCTCGCCCTGCTGGATCTGGTTGGGGGTGTAGCTGACCGTGCCATCGGCGGCGGTGCTGCTGGTCGGCGCCAGCAGGTCGATGTACCAACCCGACTTGCCTGTCATGTCGGACGTGGCTGGCGCGACCGTGATCGCGCGCGCCGGGGCGACCGCCGCGGTTTTCACCGTGCCATCGGCATTCAGTTCCTCTTTCACCCCTTCCGTTTCCGCAACGATGGAGCGCTGCACGAGGCTGCTGCGGGTCTTGGTACCGTCCACGGCCAGCCCACTGGTGGTGGACTGCACGATCAGGCCATACCAGCTCTGCGTCTTGGTCGAGGCAAGGTCGCCGCTGCCCAGATATTGTCCGGTGCCGAAAAACACCCACAGGTCCTGGGTGAACGGATTCTTGCCGATCAGCATGCCGGCGGTGATCGGCTGCGCATTGCCGCCGCTGGCCGCGTCCATCGCGGTGTACAGCCTGGTGCCGGTGCTGGTGAGGTCGGCGGCATAGGTGGTGACATCCACGCCTCTCACCTTGGTCGTGGTGGCCTTGTTGAGGTTGAACGACCACACCCGCCCCTGCGCATCGCCGGCATAGGCCACCGTGCTGATGCCGACGGAGAGATCGCCCATCCATACCGCCGGCGCCGCCAGCCCGTTCGCGGTCGTGGAGTCGGTGGGATGCACGCTCAGGGTGCCGTCCTCGATGGCGAACTGCAGCAGGGCCGCGGTGCCGTTCTTGCTGTTGTAGCCGTTGCCGATCAGCACCGACCAGTTGCCATTGCCGGTCGTGTTGCCGGCGACATTGGTCTGCGCGATCACCGGCTTGCCGATCATCTGACCGATGGAATCGGCGTTGGTCTTGCCGTCACCGGCGGAGCGCTCCCACAACAGCTTGATGTTGGTCGGATCGGTCACGTCCAGCGCATAGATCGCCCGGGCCGCGCCACGACCGGTCGTGCCTACCACCACGGTGTGCCAGGCCGAGCCGAAGTACACGTCCGCCACCGTCAACTCACCATCGTTGAAAAACTGGTGCGGCACCGAACTCGAGCCGTAGTCGGGATTGGCGAGGCTGGCCAGGCCGCTGGTGATGACCGCGGCCGGCAGGTAGGCAAAGACCTCCACGCCGGTATCGGCATTGAACGCATGCAGCATGCCGTCATTGGCCGCCACCAGGATCAATCCCTGGCGGGTGGTGGCGGCGTACGACGCGAAGCTGTCGCTGCCAGTGAACGCCTGGCCGACGAACTGGTTCGCTTCGGGCTGCCCCACGTAGACCGGCTGCGAGTTGACGATGTCGCCCAGCGGCGTTTCGCGCGTACGGTAAATGCCGTTGGTCTTCGGCTTTTCCAGCGAGGCATCGCCGCGCAGGTAGTTGATCATGTTCTGCTGCGCCGTTGCGTCGGCGCCCAGTGCTGTCTGCTCCGCGCTGGACAGGGTGGCCGGATCGGTGAACGCCACGGCCGCCACCGGGGTCACCTCCGGGTTGTAGGTGTAGATCTTCCGGTTGACGGCGGCGGGCAACTGGCTGGCCGCCGTCCAGGTCGGCGTCAGCGCAAGCATGCCGTTGTTGGGATCCACCGCGATGGCCTTGAGGTCGCCCTTCCAGTTGCCGGTGTAGTAATTGGCCTGGTAGGCGAACGCGCCGGTCTTCAGCTGGGTGGAGTTGGCGGCGAGGCTGGCGCCGGTGCCCACGCGGTCGGACGCGCGCTGCAGCGCCTTCTTCAATGCATCACTGAACTCGCCCGGCGTCTTCGCCGAGGCAAAACCGCCGTGGCCGTTGACGGCGGCGTGGGCCAGGTCGGCGATGTTGGTGATGTTGTCCTTCGACGGCGCGGGCCAGCTGAATCCGCTGATCGCCTGGCTGCTGTCGCCGTTGGCCCAGGCAAAGATCTGGTCCACCGGAACCGTCGCCCCGCCCTTCGCGTAGACCGGGTCAAAACCCAGGCCCAGCGTGAACGTGACCATGTGCTGCCAGTACGCCGGATCTTCCTTGCTGGTGGGCACCTCGTTGGTTGACCCGGTGCGCAAGTCGTTGACCCAGTACTTCATGGCCACGTCGGCCAGCGTGTCGCTCTGGTCGTCCGAATACGGCAACGCCGGGTTGTAGGTGAAAGGCTGGTTGTTGGGGCCCGTGATCGGGCCTGCCTTGGTGTTGTCCACGTTGCCGATGCTGGAAGGAGTACCGCCATTCCAGAAGCCATCCGTGGTCAGGATGGTGTACGACTGGCGACAGGCCAGTTCGTCGCTGGCATCCGTACCCGATCCGCCCGTCTGCCAGGGTTGTGCGGTCTGGTAATACCGGCCGACGGCATCCAGGGATCTGCGCAGAGGCGTCGAATTGTTGGCCTTGCCTCCGGCAACCCATTTCCAGAAACTGGCCTTCTGGGTGCCGCTGGCTCCATTGCCGAAAGGCACCACCTGCGCTATCTGGTTGTCGTTGCTGCCGTACGCGGCATTCGGTGATGGCAGGTTGCTGTCATTATTGCCATTGATCGAACCGAAACCGATGCGATAGGTCGCATCCACCGAAGAAAACGCATCCATCACCCCGCTCTTGGCCATCAGGATGCGCGTGTGATAGTAGGCAAACCAGTTGGCGATATTCTGCCCGGCGGTCAGGTCCGTGCCATCCTGTGCCTTGAGCGTGTTGCCGGCAGCATCCTTGTTGGGCGCCGCGGTGCCCGAGGTGTCGGATGCCGTCACGCAATTGGTCTGGGTGCCGCAATCGGTTGCCGCCACATAATGGACGACATAAGAGCCACTCGCGGGACCCGTCGAATACTGGAAATATCCGGAAAAAACCCTGTCGTAGTAAACCGTACATACACCCGAACTGCTGTTATAGCGGTAGTCGAATGCCCCGCCCAGCTTGTCATAGTAATCGTCCCTGCAACTGCTTCTACTCCAGACATAGTTGTACACCTTGGTCTGGAACGTGTTGACCGAGTAGGAAATGTTTTCCGAGCTGTTGCTGCCGTTGTAGCCCGATTCCCCGCCGTAAGCCGTCAGATCCGCAGTGGGGTTCGGACTGGCGGTACTGAACCCATTGATCCACGCGCTGGTCAGGCCTTTCGCATCGGGATACCGCGTGCCGTCCGCCTTCAGCGGCGGGGTGTAGACCACCGTCGGGTTGTAGTAGACGCCGTTATTGTTGGCGTTGATCAGTGCGTCATTGTTCGAGGTGTTCTGGAGATAGCCCCAGTCGGGCATGTAATCCCAGGCCATCGACCCCGAGTCGTCCAGCATCAGCACGATGTTCGGCGGCAGCGGCTTCTGGATGATCAGCGGCGACTGATCCACCACCGGGCTCGGCGTGGTGGCCGCCAGCGCGGGCGTGAAGGCGGCGCCCAGCAGCCAGACGGAGAGGCCGCTGGCCAGCAGCCGGGCGGCGAAACGGCCGGTCGTGTCGTGCAGACGGATGGCAATGTTCATATCGGTTCGGCTCTTTGCGAAAAGCGCGGCATGGGAAACCCGCTCGCACGGTGAAACCGGCGCGCGGGACTGGACGCTCAACCCTGCTTGATCATGGCCTGCAGCACGACGACCGCCCGCCCGCCGACCTGGGCGGGGTCGCCGCTGCGTGCCGTCACGCGATAGTAGATATTGGTGATGGTGCCGCCGTTGACGCCGTAGTTGTGCGAGTTGGCGCTCTGGTTGAAGCCGGTGCTGGCCGAGGGGTCCTGGAAATTGCCCATGTTCTCGATCACGTACTGCGGTTGCCCGGTAGCCAGCGACCCGGCCGAGTACTGCGCCGTGGGCAAGGTCTTGATGCTGCCTGCCGGCAGGTTGGGATCGTCGAACGGGTTGGCCAGGCAAATCACGCTGGCCGACTGGCAGTTGCGCGCGACGTTGCCCGGACTGGTGGGGATGCTGGCCGCCGCTGCGCGCATGGCCGCCTCGGCTCCCTGGAACGCGATCTGCCGGTCGTACATGTTGGCGGCCATCTTCTGCTGCATGATCGTGCCGCGCACCGCCGCCATGCCCACCAGGGTAATCACCACCAGCAGGATCAATGCCACCACCAACGCCACGCCGCGCTGCTCCGCGCGCCGCGGCAACGGATGGCGACAGCCCGGACGGAAAGGACGAAAAACCTGAATGATGTGGCTCATGTCATTGCACCCGGTTGCGCACGGTACTGGTGGCCGTGAATTGGCGTGTGATGGGTTTGGCATTGGTGCCGGCACGTTTGTTCACGCTTTCCACCGTGAGCTGGACCTGCACGGCGTCGACGGCACCCCAGTTGGCTGCCACGGTCTGGGCATCGACAAAGCTGTCCACGCCTGCCTGGTGGTAGAGGATCGCCATGCCGGTGACATTCCGCACCATCTCCTGCGCCGTCGGCTGGGGCACGCCGGCCGTGGTGACCACGTTCATGCGGTACAGGGACTTGCCGCCCAGCGGGTTGTAGCCGATGTACCAGTCCACCGCGGCGAGCTTGAAGATCTGCGAATTGGGCCCGAACTTGTAGCCGTTGCCGTTGGGGCTGGAGCAATTGGTGGGATAAGCCAGCCCCTTGGAGCAGTTGCCGGGAGACGTGCTGCCGCCGGCGTTGTGGACCAGCGTGACGTTGCTGTTGTTGTAGTTGGTGACCTGGGCGATGGCCGCGTGGTCGGGGTCGCACACGATGATCACGTCGCCCGTCACGATGTCCGATGTCTTGTCGTTGAGCTTGAAGTTCGCCGCGGTCGAGCTGGGCGTGGCCGCCACGCTCAATCCTGAGTCGGCCGCCCCGAGCAATTGCAGCGAGTCGGTGCCGCTCACCTGGTTGGTCGCGGCCGTGCCGACGGTCAGGGCCGGGTCCGCCGCCGTACCGGCGCCGTAGCCGTGCACGGCATTGCCCCAGTCGGCCCACCATGCGGTGCCCTTGTTGTTGAGCACGTTCGCCACGCGCCCGTTGTTGTTGCAGCCGGTAAGGCCTGCCTCGCGGATGTCGCGCGCCATCATCTCGAAGGCAATGCGCGAACCGTCCTGTACGTCGCTCAGCGCCTGGTTGGTGCGGTAAGTGCGCTGGTTGGCCAGGAACACGCTGATGACGCCACTCACCACGATCAGGCCCAGCACCATGGCCACCATCAACTCGATCAGCGAGAAGCCCGACGAGGACTTCGCCGAATCTGCGCCATGGCGAATCAGCTGACGAGAAGAATGACACTTGCTCATAGCATGGCCTTGGTAGTGACTGTCTGGTTGTTGCTGCCCCCTACACCCGCGCGGCTGTCGTCGAAGCTGATGGTGACGGTGCATTCACCGGCGCCCGTGCAGTTGATCGTGCCGGTGGTGTTGGTCGTTGCACCAAGGTTCTTGCTGAGCTGGCCGCACCACCTGCTGAGCTGGAAGGCAGCCAGGGTCGTGCCCGCCGCCGGGCAGGCTGCGGGATTGGCCGGAGCCGCCGCGGTGGAGCCGCTGGCAGGAACAGCGGCCGTCGCTGCCGCAACGGTGCCGTTGTATTTGCCGGCCTTGGCATTGACGATGTCGGCACGCATCGCATCAAGAATCGAGTAGCTGGCCACCGTGGCCATGCTGCGGGCCATGGCGCTGTTGTTGGTGGAAAGCGATACCGCCTGCAATGCGGCGATGCCGAGGAAGGCGATGGACAGCACCAGCACCGCGACCAGCACCTCGATCAGGCCGACGCCGGACTGCATCGGGCGTGCCGCCATACACGGCATGGCGGAAACGGAGCGACGGATCATGGACAGGCTCCCGATTGGGTGGTGACCGCCAGGATCGATCCGGTAGTCATCGCGACCACGCGATGGTTGTCCTTGTCCATCTGGCTGGTGCAGATGTCGGCGACCGTGCCGGTATAGGCGCTGGTACTGCCCACCGCCTGCCCCAGGCCCTGCCCGCCGAAACGCAGCGCCGTCACGTCCCCGGACAACTGCACGGCCCCCGTGATGCCCGGCGTGGCAGCCAGCACCGGATCGGCGGTGCCCGTGGCAAAGACCGCGCCGGTCTGGGTGCCGCAGGCCGTGCCCAGCGTATCGCCGCTGTTGACGCTGGCCGAATTGCTGCACAGCTGGGTGCTCGCGTTGCGCTTGATCGCTTCCATCCGCGCCACGTGGATCGCGTTGACGATGTCGTTGGCGGTGGTGTTGAGCTTGTTGGAGAGCGTGAGGTTCTTGAAGCTCGGCACCGCGATCATGATCAGCACCACGGCTACCGTCATGGTGATCATCAGCTCGACCAGGGTGAAACCGCGCTCGCGCCGGCCCGCTCCGTGCCCCGATGAACAGCCGCCAGCGCGTCCCGGCCTGCGCGGCCGGATCAACGAGACGCCTCGCTGACAGGACAAGACTTGCATGGAATTCTCCCTGATACCCCTGCGTGCACTGTAGTTGTCGCGTGGCTCGCGACCAGCCCCTGGCCGACCGGCGGTAGGAATTGGCCGATGAGCGGTGCGGATACGCTGGAAAGGGTAATCGCGGTCACGCGGCGTAGCCCTTCTCCCCTCCGGCGACCGCAGGGAGTCCCCTTGCGGGTGAGAAGGTGGCGCGAAGCGCCGGATGAGGGTGCGGGGAGAAACCTGCAGCCACACCTCGGCCCCGAACCCTCACCCCAACCCCTCTCCCGGGGGGCAGAGGGGCCTTAGATCGCGATCGCGGGCGATAATGGGCATGGTTAGACTCACGCTCTGTCTCCACGAGCACCGCCCTTCCGGACAACCCACATGCCCTTTCGCTACAACCCTCCTGCTGCCACTTCGGCCCCGCCCCGCGCCATGGAACCCCGCCGATGACCCCCACTCGCCTCGACATCTGCCGTCCCGACGACTGGCATGTGCACTTGCGCGACGGCGCCACGCTGGCCTCGGTGGTCGGCCACACCGCACGCCGGTTCGGCCGCGCCATCGTGATGCCGAACCTGAAACCGCCGGTGACGACGGTGGCGCAGGCGGAGGACTATCGCCGCCGCATCCTCGCCAGCCTGCCGCCCGACACCCGCTTCCAGCCACTGATGACGCTGTACCTCACCGAGGCCACGCCGGCGCGGGAGATCGAGCGGGCCAAGGCCAGCGGCACGGTGTTCGCGGTGAAGTACTACCCGGCCGGCGCCACCACCAACTCGCAGGATGGCGTGCGCGACCTGGAGCGCGTCGGCAACGTGCTGGAGGCGATGCAGCGCCACGACCTGCCGCTGCTGCTGCACGGCGAGGTGACCGACCCGGCGATCGACATCTTCGATCGCGAGCGCGTGTTCATCGAGCGCCACCTGATCCCGCTGCGCGCGCGCTTCCCCGGCCTGCGCATGGTGCTCGAACACATCACCACGCGCGATGCCGCCGAATACGTCACCGCCGATCCATCCAACCTCGCCGCGACGATCACCGCACACCACCTGCTGCTCAATCGCAATGCGCTGTTCACCGGCGGGCTCAACCCCCACCACTACTGCCTGCCGATCCTGAAACGCGAAACCCACCGTGCCGCCCTGGTGAAGGCGGCCACCAGCGGCGATCCCCGCTTCTTTCTCGGCACCGACAGCGCGCCACACCCGCGCCATGCCAAGGAATCGGCCTGCGGCTGCGCCGGCGTGTACAGCGCGCACGCCGCGATCGAGCTGTACGCCGAGGCGTTCGACCAGGCCGGCAAACTCGAGCGACTGGAAGCCTTCGCCAGCTTCCACGGTCCCGACTTCTATCAGCTGCCGCGCAACCACGACCGCCTGCTGCTGGAACGCCGCCCATGGGCGGTGCCCGCCGAGATCGCACTCGGCGACGCCACCTGCGTGCCGATGCGCGCGGGGAATGCGGTGGCGTGGTCGCTGGTTGACGACTGATCCGTCATTCCCGCGAAAGCGGGACGCCCACAAAACAAACGGCCCGATCTGCAGATCGAGCCGTTTGCATGCGTTGCATCATGGTGCCGGAAATAGGAATCGAACCTACGACCTACGCATTACGAATGCGCCGCTCTACCAACTGAGCTATTCCGGCAAAGAGCCGTGGATTTTACGGTGCCCGTCCTTGCCGCGCAACCACGTAGGGCGGGCACCGCCCGCCGCTATGCCGCCGCGACGCAAGGGTTGGCGGGCGGTGCCCGCCCTACGCTCCGCTTCGCCTTTGCAGGAGCGCGCGGGCAACCGATAGCGGCATGGATCGAAGTGGCGCGCGCGGTGCAGGTCAGAAGCTGGCCGAGCCGCTGGTGCCAACGACGCGCAATTCCTTGGGCAGGGCGAAGGTGATGCTCTCCGGCTCGCCGTCCAGTTCGCGCACGGCGCCGGCGCCCCACGACTGCAGGCGGGCGATCACGTCGCGCACCAGTTTCTCCGGCGCGGAGGCGCCGGCGGTCAGCCCGATGTGCTGCACGCCATCGAGCCAGTGGCGATCGATGTGCTCGGCGCCGTCGATCAGGTAGGACGGCACGCCCTGCTTCGCGGCCAGTTCGCGCAGCCGGTTGGAGTTGGAGCTGTTGACCGAACCGACCACCAGCATCAGGTCCACCGCATCGGCAAGCCGGCGCACCGCGTCCTGGCGATTCTGCGTGGCGTAGCAGATGTCGTCCTTGCGCGGCCCCTCGATGCTCGGGAACTTCGCGCGCAGCGCCTCGATGATCGCCTTGGTGTCGTCCACCGACAACGTGGTCTGGGTGACATAGGACAACGCCTGAGGGAACGCCGGCGAGAGTGTGGCGACGTCTTCCAGCGATTCGACCAGCAGGATCTGTCCGCTGTTGGCCGGGTCCCATTGCCCCATCGTGCCTTCCACTTCCGGGTGGCCAGCATGGCCGATCAGCACCACGCTGCGGCCGATCCGGCCCAGCCGCGCCACCTCCATGTGCACCTTGGTCACCAGCGGGCAGGTGGCGTCGAACACCTTCAACTGCCGCTGCGCGGCTTCCTCGCGGACCGCCTGCGACACGCCGTGCGCGCTGAAGATCACGGTGGCGCCGTCGGGCACCTCGTGCAGCTCCTCGACGAACACCGCGCCGTCGGAGCGCAGCTTGTCCACCACGTAGCGGTTGTGCACCACCTCGTGGCGCACGTAGATCGGCGCGCCGTAGGATTCCAGCGCGCGCTCGACGATGGCGATGGCGCGATCGACGCCGGCGCAGAAACCGCGGGGGTTGGCGAGCAGGATGTCCATGGACGTACCGGCAGATGATGAGCGACCCGTAGGAGCGCACCCTGTGCGCGATGCTTTTCATCATGTCCCGAAAAGCGTCGCGCACAGGGTGCGCTCCTACATACAAGCAGGGATTATCGCACGCCGTCCGCGGACTTGCCGGCGAACAGGCCGAACACCACCAGCATCACCGCACCGACCGTGATGCCGCAGTCGGCGAGGTTGAACACCGGGTAGTTCCACTGGCGGAAGTACACATGGATGAAGTCGGTGACCTGGGCCGCGTGCAGGCGGTCGATCAGGTTGCCGATCGCGCCGCCGATGATGAAGGCCAGCGGCAGGGCGGTGCGCCAGTCGCGCCGCGGCGTACGCGCCAGCCAGGTCACCAGCACCGCGCTGATCGCCACCGCCAGCACCACGAAGAACCAGCGTTGCCAGCCCGCGCCATCGGCCAGAAAGCTGAAGGCCGCGCCGGTGTTGAACGCCAGCGTCCAGTTCAGGAAACCGGGGATGACTTCGTGCGACACGCCCATGGGTTGCAGGGCGTGGACCGCCCACCACTTGCTCAGCTGATCGAGAGCAATGACGGCGACGGAGAGCAGCAGCCAGGGGAGTGCGTTGGGTTTGGGATTCATGGAATAGGCTCGAAAAAATCTCGGCGTTCGACGCGGGAAGAGCCGGCGGGCAGTGCCCGCCCTACCGCTCCGTCGTAGGGCGGGCACTGCCCGCCGGCTCCTGGCAATCCAAGACGTCGGCTCAGAACCAGCGGCGATCCTCGCCCGGTCCTTCGACGTTGCCGACGCAGCGGCTGCACAGTTCCGGATGCTCGGCATGGCTGCCGACGTCCTCGCGGCGGTGCCAGCAGCGCACGCATTTGGCGGCGCTGCTGACGCTGGCGGAAACCCAGGCATCGGCGCCATCGAGTTCCACCTTCGCCGCTTCGTCCGCGCGCGGCGCCAGGGGCGCCAAGGCGAAGTCGGAGGTGATGAAGAAGAAGCGCAGCTCGTCTGCCACCTCGGCGTAGCGCGCTGTGAGTGCGGCGTCGGCATGCACGACGAGCTTCGCCTCCAGCGCCGCGCCGATCTGCTCGGCCTTGCGCATGCCTTCGAGTACGCGCGAGGCGCCGTCGCGGATCGTCAGCAGGTCGGCCCACCAGCGGCGCTGCTCCGACGAGCCCTGGGTCGCCGCCAGTCCGTCGTACCAGGTCTCGAACAGCACGCTCTCGCCCCGCTCGCCCGGCAACTGCTGCCAGATTTCCTCGGCGGTGAAGCCCAGGATCGGCGCCAGCCAGCGCACCATCGCCTCAATGATGCGGAACATCGCGCCCTGCGCGCTGCGCCGGCCGCGGCTGTCGGTGGGCATGGTGTAGAGCCGGTCCTTGGTGATGTCCAGGTACAGCGCGCCGAGTTCGTTGGTGCAGAAGTTCTGGATGCGCGCCACCACCTCCGGAAAGTCGTAACGCTCGTACGCCGCCACCACAGCCTGCTGCACGTCGAACGCCTGCTGCACCGCCCACTGGTCGAGCAGCAGGCTGTCTTCCACCTTCAGCAGGTGCTGCGCCGGATCGAAGCCGTCCAGGTTGCCGAGCAGGAAACGCGCGGTGTTGCGGATGCGGCGATAGCTGTCGGAAACGCGCTTGAGGATCTCGTCGGAAACCGACATCTCGTTGCGGTAGTCGGCGGAGGCCACCCACAGGCGCAGCACGTCGGCGCCCAGCGTGTCCATCACCTTCTGCGGCGCCACCACGTTGCCCAGCGACTTGGACATCTTGCGGCCGTTGGCGTCCACCGTGAAGCCGTGGGTGAGCACCTCGTCGTAGGGCGCGCGGCCGTGGATCGCCGAGGAGGTCAGCAGCGACGACTGGAACCAGCCGCGGTGCTGGTCGGAGCCTTCCAGATACATCACCTTGTACTCTTCCGCGTCGCCGCGCTGCAGTTCCGGTCGCTGGCCGATCACGGCGAAATGCGTGACGCCGGAGTCGAACCAGACGTCGAGCACGTCGGTGACCTTCTCGTAATCGCCCGCCTGGTCGCCCAGCAGCGTGGCGGGATCGAGCGCGAACCACGCATCGACACCGCCTTGCTCCACGATTTTCGCCACCTGTTCGAGCAGCGCGACGGAATCGGGGTGCGGCTCCTGCGTGACCTTGTGCACGAACAGCGCGATCGGCACGCCCCAGGTGCGCTGGCGCGAGATGCACCAGTCCGGGCGGCCGGCCACCATGCCGGCGATGCGCTCCTCGCCCCAGCCCGGCACCCAGCGCACGTCCTTGATCGAGGCCAGCGCGGTCTTGCGCAGGTCCGCCTGCTCCATCGAGATGAACCACTGCGGCGTGGTGCGGTAGATCACCGGCGTCTTGTGCCGCCAGCAGTTCGGGTAGCTGTGCTCGATCTTGGCGAAGGCCAGCAGCACGCCGCGTCGGCGCAGCACGTCGATGATGGCGTCGTTGGCCTTCCAGATGTGCATGTTGGCAAGCTCGACGCCGTCGGTGGCCGGGGTGTCGGCGTGATACGCGCCGCGCGAACCGACATAGTTGAGCAGGCCGATGCCGTACTCGCGCGCCACCACGAAATCCTCCACGCCGTGGTCGGGCGAGGTGTGCACGGCGCCGGTGCCGTCTTCGGCGCTGACGTGGTCGCCGAGGATCACCGGGACTTCGCGCGGGTAGAACGGATGCCGCAGCATCTGCCGTTCCAGTGCCTTGCCTTCGGCATGGCCGAGCACGGCCGCCTGCTCCAGCCCGTAGCGTTGCGCCACGTTGTCGACCAGCGCGCCGGCGACCACCAGCAGCACGCGCCGGCCGTCGCGGGCCGGCCCTTCGATCAGTGCGTATTCCAGCCCCGCGCCCAGCGACACCGCCTGGCTTTCCGGCAGCGTCCACGGCGTGGTGGTCCAGATCGGGATGGCGACGATGGCGTCGCCGGCGTCCACGCCGAACTTCGAGGCCAGCGCTTTCGCGTCGATCGCGTCATAGGCCACGTCGACCGCCGGCGAAACCTTGTCGCCGTACTCGATCTCCGCCTCGGCCAACGCGGAGGCGCAATCGAAGCACCAGTACACCGGCTTGGCGCCGCGCAACACGTGGCCGTTGGCGACGATGCGCGAGAGCGCGCGCAGCATGTCGGCCTCGTACTTGAAATCCATCGTGCGATAGGGGTGCTCCCAGTCGCCGAGCACGCCCAGCCGCTTGAAATCGGCACGCTGCGTGTCGACCTGCTCGGCGGCGTATTCGCGGCACTTCTGCCGGAACGCGGCGGCATCGAGCTTCTCGCCCGGCTTGCCGAATTTCTTCTCCACCGCAATCTCGATCGGCAGGCCGTGGCAATCCCAGCCGGGCACGTACGGCGCGCGGTAGCCGGCCAGCAGCTTGGACTTGACCACCATGTCCTTGAGGATCTTGTTGACCGCATGGCCGATGTGGATCGCGCCGTTCGCATACGGCGGGCCGTCGTGCAGCACGAACACGCGCTCGCGGCCGGCCGTCTTGCGCTGGATCTGCGCATGGCGGCCCACCTGCTCCCACTGCGCCAGCCAGCCCGGCTCGCGTTTCGGCAGATCGCCGCGCATCGGAAATTCCGTATGCGGCAGGTTGATGGTGCTCTTGTAATCGTGGGTCATTGCGTGGGTGCCGTTGAAGGTGTTGCGGCCCGCCCCATCGGCGGGCAAAGGTTTCTAAGTTAATGGATGCGCGGGCGCACGGGAAATACCTGGAATGCGCTCACGCCCCAACCAGTCGCGGATTCATGCCCAGCAGCTCGCGTGCGCGGCGGGCGTCGAGCGCCATCTGCGCCTTGAGCGGTTCGAGCCCGTCGAACTTCTGTTCGTCGCGCAGCTTGCCGACGAACTCCACCGCCATGCGCTGGCCGTACAGGTCGCCCTCGAAATCGAACAGGTGGACCTCCAGCAGCGGCTCGCTGACCTGGTTCACGGTGGGACGCACGCCCAGGCTGGCCACGCCGGGCCAGCTGCATTCGCCCTCGCCCAACCCCACGCGCACCGCGAAGATGCCCTGCACCGGGCTGACCCGGTTGCGCAGGTGGATGTTGGCGGTGGGGTAACCCAGGGTGCGGCCGAGCTGGTTGCCGCGCTGCACCTTGCCGTCGATCACGAAGGGCCTGCCGAGCAGCGGCTCGGCCGCGGCGAACTCGCCGGCCGCGAGCAGTTCGCGCACGCGGCTGGCCGACACGCGCGTGTCGTGCCACTGCACTTCCGGCATCGTGCAGGCGCGAAAGCCGCATTCGGCGCCCAGCTCCTGCAGCAGCGCCACGTCGCCGGCGCGCTTGTGGCCGTAGCGGAAATCCGCGCCTACCCATACCTCGTGCGCGGCCAGCCGCTCGACCAGCACGCGCCGGACGAAATCCTGCGCCGACATCGCGGTGAGCGCCCGGTTGAAGCGCAACAGCAGGGTCTGCTGCATGCCCGCGGCGGCAAAGCCGCGCAGCTTGTCGCGCACGCTGGAAATCCGCGGCACCGGCCGCGGCGAGAAGAAGGCGCGCGGCAGCGGCTCGAAGCTCACCACCACGGGGCTGCAATCCAGCTCGCGCGCGCGCGTGGCCACCTGCGCCAACAGCGCCTGGTGGCCGCGATGCAGGCCGTCGAACGCGCCTACCGCGACCACACTGCCGCCGGGCGCCAGGCAAGGGCCGGCGACATCCCTGGAGAGTCTCATCATCGCGCGATTATATAGAACGGCCGGCGGCACGAGCTCACGCCGCACGCAGGTCGCGCAGGCGGAAGCCGCCGACGAACAGCATGGCGACGTAGCTCCCGCCACCAGCCAGCACCAGCACGGCCAGATGCCACAACCGGGTCAGCACCGGCACCCCGTGAGTCCAGTCCGGCCACAACCAGCGCCCTGCCAGCAGCACCACCACCATCACCGCACAGGCCGCGAGCAGCCGCAGCAAATGGCGCGACCAGCCCGGCTGGCGCTGGTAGACACCGGCCTGCTTCAACCAGTGCCACAACAGCCACAGGTTGACGTAGCCGGCCACTGCGCTGGCCATGCCCAACGCCATGTGCAGACCGGGCACGCGGGCGATGCCATCCAGCCACGGCAGCGGTTTCAACTCGGCCGGCGCCCACAACTCGAACAGCAGCGCCAGGAACACCACGTTCAACAGCATGTTGGTCAGGAGCGAGGCCACCGCCGCGCGCACCGGGGTACGCGTGTCCTGGCGCGCGTAGAACGCCGGGAGCAGCACCTTGACTAGTGCAAACGCGGGCAGGCCGAAACTCAGCGCGGTGATCGACAGCGTCGCCATGTGCGTGTCGTGCGCGGTCCAGCGGCCATGCTGGAACAGCGTGGCCACCAGCGGCCCGGCCAGCAGCATCAGCGCGAACATCGCCGGCACCGCGATCAGCAGGGTGACGCGCAGGCCCCAGTCCAGCGCGCGCGAGAAACCGGCCGTGTCGGTGCTGACGTGGTGGCGCGACAGCGACGGCAGGATCACCGTGCCCAGCGCCACGCCGAACACGCCCAGCGGCAGTTCCAGGAAGCGGTCCGCCTGCGACAGCCAGCTCTGCGAACCGACCACCAGCAGCGAGGCGATCACCGTGTCGAACAGCAGGTTGATCTGCGCCACGGAGGAGCCGAACAGGGTCGGCACCATCAGCCGCATGATCTTGCGCACTTCCGGGTGGCGCCAGCCCCAGCGTGGCAGGGTCAGCAGGTTGAGCTGCCGCAGCGCCGGCAACTGGAACAGCAACTGCAGGATGCCCGCGGCCAGGATCGCCCAGCCCATCGCCATGATCGGCGGCTGCAGCTTCTTCGACAGCCACAGCGCGCCGGCGATCATGCAAAGGTTGAGGATCACCGGGGTCAGCGCGGGCAGCGCGAACCGATGGAAGCTGTTCAGCGCGCCGCCGCACAGCGCGGTCAGCGAGACGAACAGCAGGAACGGGAAGGTCAGCCGCAGCAGGTCGACGGTGAGGCCGAACTTCACCGGCTCGTTGATCGCACCGGGCGAGAACAGCACGGTGACCTGCGGCGCGAAGATGATCCCCAGCGCGGTGATCAGCAGCAGCACCCCGCCCAGCGTGCCCGAGACCCGCGCCATCAATTCCTTCAGCTGCGCATGGGTGCCCTTCTCCTTCACCTCCGTGAAGACCGGCACGAACGCGGTGGAGAACGACCCCTCGGCGAACAGCCGGCGCATGAAGTTGGGAATACGGAACGCCACCCAGAACGCGTCGGTGGCGCCGTTGGCGCCGAACGCGGCGTTGATCGACATGTCGCGCACCAGGCCGAGCACCCGCGAAACCATCGTCATGCTGCTGAACGAGAGCAGCCCGCGGAGCATGCTGGGGGACTTCATGGGCGGCGGTTCTACCTTCGGCGTCGGTTGCGCGGGGCGCACAGTTTGACAGCCTGCCGGGGCCGGATCACAGCCCGGATATGACAAAATGCCGGCACGGCCGCCCCGGTGCGCCGCCCCGGTCCCCTGCACCGCCGCCCAAGTGATTGACGCATCGGCGAATCGACCGCATAATTGGCGTCTTTTTCCACCCAACACACTGCATCCCGGAGTTCTACCTTGGCCAACATCAAGTCCGCGAAGAAGCGCGCGCGCCAGTCCGAACAGCGCCGCCTGCGCAACATCAGCGCACGTTCCATGGTCCGCACCGCCCTGAAGAAGGTCGTCAAGGCCATCGAGGCCAAGGACAAGGCCGGCGCCATTGCCGCATTCACCGTCGCCCAGCCGGTGATGGATCGCTACGCCGCCCGCGGCCTGATCCACAAGAACAAGGCCGCCCGCCACAAGAGCCGCCTCAACGCGAAGATCCGCGAACTGGCGTAAGCCGGGGCGCGATTCGGGTTGCACGAAGGAGCCGGCGCAAGCCGGCTTTTTCGTGTCTGACCTCGTCGGGTGGGCACGGCTCGCCGCCTTTGCGTACGCCACCGGAGCCGGCGGGCAGTGCCCGCCCTACGCTCCGCATTGCCTTTGCAGGGGCGCACCCTGTGCGCGATGTTTTTGCGTGGCGTGACGAAAAGCATCGCGCACAGGGTGCGCTCCTACAGGGGGTTCACATCAACGGCGGGGCCGGAATTCGAGCGGCATCGGCTCGCCGGGGTGCGCGGCGGCCGGCGGTTTCGGGCCGCAGGCGCCGCAGGTGCTGCAGCCGTCGCTGCAGTCGCCGGTGGCTTCGGTCGGCTGCAGGCGGCGACCGAAAGCCCGTACCAGGGCGCCGCGGCCGGACCGGTTGAAATGGATGGAGGCGGCGGCCAGCCAGCGGTTGGTCGTTTTCCGGGCCAGCTTGCGCAACACGATCCACACGCTGGCCAGCACCGCCAGGCCGACGATCACGTACTGCACCAGCAGGCCCATGCTCACGTCAGCGCCCTCGTCACCTGGTAGACGATGAACGACGCGGTGTAGGCCAGCACGAACATGTAGCCGAACGAGATCGCCACGTTGCGCCAGGAGTCGGTCTCGCGCTTGATGATCGCCAGCGTCGACATGCACTGCGGCGCGTACGCGAACCACACCAAGAGCGACAGCGCGCTGGCCAGCGGGATCTGCCCGGCCAGCGCCTGACCCAGCCCCTCCGCCTCACCGCCGACCAGGTAGACCGTGGCCAGCGCCGCCACCGCCGTCTCGCGGGCGGCGAATGCCGGGATCAGCGCCAGGCTGATCTGCCAGTTGAAGCCGATCGGCGCAAAGATGTACTGCAGGCCGCGCCCGATGTAGCCGGCGAAGCTGTAGTCGATCGCCGGCAGGGTCGCGCCCTCCGGCGCGCCGGGGAAGGTGGAGAGGAACCACATCAGCACGGTCAGGCCGAGGATCACCCCGGTCAGCCGCTTCAGGAAGATCATGCCGCGCTCGTACAGCCCGATCGACACGTCGCGTGCCTTGGGCAGGCGGTACGAGGGCAGTTCCATCATCAGCGCGTGCTCGCTCTTGTCGCGGCGGATGTGCTTCATCACCCAGCCCACCAGCATCGCGCCGAGGATGCCGGCCAGGTACAGCGCGAACAGCACCACGCCCTGCAGGTTGAACAGGCCGAACACCTTGCGCGAGGGGATGAACGCACCGATCAGCAGCGCGTACACCGGCAGTCGCGCCGAGCAGGTCATCAGCGGTGCGATCAGGATGGTGGCGAGGCGGTCGCGCGGGTCCTGGATGCTGCGCGTACCCATGATGCCGGGGATGGCGCAGGCGAAGCTGGACAGCAGCGGGATGAACGAGCGCCCGGTCAGCCCCACCGACAGCATCAGCCGGTCCAGCAGGAACGCCGCGCGCGGCAGGTAGCCGGATTCCTCCAGCGTGAGGATGAAGAAGAACAGCACCAGGATGACCGGCAGGAAGCCCAGTACCGTGCCCAGGCCGCCGAACAGGCCATCCAGCACCAGACTCTGCAGCGGCCCGGCCGGCATCAGCGCAGCGACGTGCCCGCCCAGCCAGGCGAAGCCGTCGCCGATCAGGTCGCTCATGGGCTTGCCCGCGGCGTAGACCGCCTGGAACACCAGGAACATCACCAGCGCCAGGATCGCCAGCCCGAACACCGGGTGCAGCGCCCAGCGGTCCAGCGCGTCGTCGATCTCGGCGGTGGCACGGGGCATCGTCACCGTGGCCGCCAGCAGTTCCCGTACCTGCGCGTGCAGGTCGGCGCGGTTGGCCGCATCGTCCGGCGGCAGCGGCGCGGTCGCGGGCACTTCGCCGTCGACCTGCCCGATCAGCGCCTTGGCACCCCCGCGCTTCACCGCCACGGTTTCCACCACCGGCAGGCCCAACCGGCGCGAAAGCTCCGGCACGTCGATGACGATGCCGCGCGAGCGCGCCGTGTCCATCATGTTCAGCGCCAGCACCACCGGCCGACCCAGCCGCTTCACCTCCAGCACGAAGCGCAGGTGCAGGCGCAGGTTGGTGGCGTCGGCCACGCACACGATCAGGTCCGGCGGCGCCTCGCCCGGATAGGTGCCGGCGCAGATGTCGCGGGTGATCTGCTCGTCCGGGCTGTTCGCCTCCAGGCTGTAGGTGCCCGGCAGGTCGAGGATCTGCAGCAGCCGGCCCGACGGCGCCATGAACCGCCCTTCCTTGCGCTCCACCGTGACGCCGGCGTAATTGGCCACCTTCTGGCGCCCGCCGGTGAGCAGATTGAACAGCGCGGTCTTGCCGCAGTTGGGATTGCCGACCAAGGCAATGCGCAGGGTCGATGCGCTCACGCGGCAACCTCGGTGCGCACACTGACCCGCGCCGCCTCGGCGCGGCGCAACGCGAAGCGGGTGAAGCCGATCTGGATCAGCACCGGATCGCCACCCATCGGCCCCACCGCCACCACCCGTACCGGCTCGCCATCGACGAAGCCGAGGTCGCGCAGGCGCTGGGCAATCGGATCGGCCGCATGCGCATCGAGCACGCGCTCGACCACGGCAGGGGCACCCTTGGGCAACTCGGATAGACGCACGGGCGGAATCCAAACAAGAATGGTTCGCATTGTAGCCCCTCGCCCGCCCCGCGGTACCACGCCCGATTGCCGCAGCCCCTTGCGTTTATCATCACGTTATTTGTCACAGGGACGACCGATGACCGACTCCATCCTCAACGAACGCCGCGGCGCCGTCGCCTGGCTCACCCTGAACCGGCCGCAAGTGCACAACGCGTTCGACGACGGCCTGATCGCCGCACTCACCGAGGCACTGGCGGCCGCCGACGCCGATCCGGCGGTGCGCTGTGTCGTGCTCAGCGGCGCGGGCAACACGTTTTCCGCCGGCGCCGACCTGAACTGGATGCGCGGCATGGCCGCCGCCAGCGAACAGGAGAACCGCGAGGATTCGCTGCGCCTGGCGCGTCTGATGCGCACCCTGCAATTCCTCTCCAAGCCCACCCTCGCCCGCGTCAACGGCGCGGCCTACGGCGGTGGCGTGGGCCTGGTCGCCTGCTGCGACATCGCGGTCGGCGTGGACAGCGCCAAGTTCGCGCTGTCGGAGGTGAAGCTGGGCCTCGTGCCGGCGGTGATCTCGCCCTACGTGGTCGCCGCGATCGGCCTGCGCCAGGCGCGCCGGCTGTTCGTCAGCGGCGAGGTGTTCGACGCGGCCGAGGCGCAGCGCATCGGCCTGCTGCATGCCGTGGTGCCGGGCAGTGAACTGGACGCGGCGATCGAGCGCCAGCTGCATTTCCTCGCCAAGGCCGGCCCGCTGGCCCAGCGCGAAGCCAAGCAGCTGGCGCTGCGCATCGGCGGCGCCGACCCGGCCGAAGCCGAACGCATCGACACCGGCAACGCCGAACTGATCGCCCGCCTGCGCGTCTCGCCCGAAGGCCAGCAAGGCCTGACCGCCTTCCTCGACAAGCGCGCGCCATCATGGGTGGGGCAACCGTAGGAGCGCACCCTGTGCGTGATGCTCTTCGCCATGTAACGAAAAGCTTCGCGCACAGGGTGCGCTCCTACACATCCGCTGCGATCTGCTAGCTTTAGACGATTTGCATCGACTCGGATTCCACATGTTCGAACGCGTACTGATCGCCAACCGCGGCGAAATTGCCTGCCGCGTGATCCGCACCTGCCGCCGGCTCGGCATCCGCACCATCGCGGTGTATTCGGAGGCGGACAAGGACGCGCAGCATGTGCGCCAGGCCGACGAAGCGTGGCCGATCGGCGGCTCGCCGCCGGCCGAGTCCTACCTGCGCATCGACGCCATCCTCGATGCCGCGAAGAAGAGCGGCGCGCAGGCGATCCACCCCGGTTACGGCTTCCTGTCCGAGAACACCGCGTTCTCGCGCGCCTGCAAGGACGCCGGCATCGTGTTCATCGGCCCCGATCCCGAAAGCATCGAGGCGATGGGATCGAAAGCCGCCGCCAAGCACCTGATGGCGAAGCACGCCGTGCCGCTGGTGCCCGGCTACGACGGCGACAATCAGGACAACGCCTTCCTCGCCAAACAGGCGCATGCCATCGGCTATCCGTTGATCATCAAGCCCTCGGCCGGCGGCGGCGGCAAGGGCATGCAGATCGTGCGCTCGGATGCCGAATTCCCCGAGGCGCTGGCCACCGCGCAGCGCGTGGCGCAGGCCGCCTTCGGCGACGCCAGCATGCTGCTGGAGCGCTACATCGAAACGCCGCGCCACATCGAGTTCCAGATCTTCGGCGACCGTCACGGCCACATCATCCACCTCGGCGAGCGCGAATGTTCCGCGCAGCGCCGCTACCAGAAAGTGCTGGAGGAAACCCCCTCGCCCTTCCTCACCCCCGAGCGCCGCGCCGCGATGGGCGAAGCCGCGGTGGCCGCCGCCCGCGCGGTGAACTACGTGGGCGCCGGCACGGTGGAGTTCATCGTCGGCCCCGCGGGCGATTTCCACTTCATGGAAATGAACACGCGATTGCAGGTCGAGCACCCCGTCACCGAGCTGACCCACGGCGTGGATCTGGTGGAATGGCAGCTGCGCGTGGCCGACGGCGAAGCCTTGCCGTTGACGCAGGAGCAGGTGGTTTCGCGCGGCCATGCGATCGAGGTGCGCCTGTACGCCGAAGACCCCGAGCAGAACTTCCTGCCCGGTTCCGGCAAGCTGCGCACCCTGCGCCTGCCGACGCCTTCGGCGCACGTGCGCCTCGACGGCGGCGTGATCGAAGGCGACACCGTGACGATCTTCTACGACCCGATGATCGCCAAGCTGATCGTGTGGGACGAGGATCGCCCGCGCGCGCTCACCCGCCTGCGCCAGGCGCTGGCCGAGTGCGAGATCGACGGGCCGAAGGCCAACATCGCCTTCCTCGAACGGCTGGTACGCCATCCCGCCATCGTCGAGCACCGCATCGACACCGGCTACCTCGACCGCCACCTGGACGAGTTCGTCACCGGCCACGGCGAGCCGGACACGCGCACGCTGCTCGCCGCCGCCACCGCCGCGCTGCTGCACGATGAGGCCCACGTCGCGGCGAGCCCCGCCGACCCGCATTCGCCCTGGGCCAGCGCCGACGCCTGGCGCGTGGGCCATGCCGGCAAGCGCGTGATCGCGCTGGCGCGCGGCGAGGCGCGTTTCGAGGTCGAGGCCTGGGGCCATGCCGGCGACTACCGGCTCAAGCACGGCGAGGCCACCTGCGAAGTGCGCGGCGCACGCCTGGCCGATGGCGCCCTCGGCGCCCGCTTCGACGCCGAAGCCGAACGCTTCGCCCTGCGCGCCGACGCCCGCCGCGTGCTGCTGCACGACGCCGCCGGCCAGCGCTGGCGCCTCGACCGCGCCGCCGCCTACGCGTGGAAAGCCAGCGACAGCGCCGGCGGCAACCAGGTCATCGCACCCATGCCCGGCCGCATCGTGCTGGTGAAGGCCAAACCCGGCGACGCCGTCGAACAGGGCCAGGAACTGCTGGTGATGGAGGCGATGAAGATGGAGCTGGCCTTGAAGGCACCGCGCGCGGGCACCATCGAGAGCGTGAATGCCGCACAGGGCGAGTTCGTCGAAGCCGACGCCGTGCTGGTCCGCTTCGCCTCGGCCCCGTAGGGCGGGCACTGCCCGCCACCCGCCCAACACCGCATTTGTAGGAGCGCACCCTGTGCGCGATGCTCTTGCTTGACGTGACGGAGAGCATCGCGCACAGGGTGCGCTCCTACACAATCATCACCGGAGCATCCGATGTCCTCTTCCAACCACGTCCGCATCGTCGAAGTCGGCGCCCGCGACGGCCTGCAGAACGAGAAGACCCTGCTGCCGGCCGAGGTGAAGATCGCGCTGATCGACCGGCTCTCCGCCACCGGTCTGCGAACCATCGAGGCCACCAGCTTCGTCAGCCCCAAATGGGTGCCGCAACTGGCCGACGCGGCCGAGGTGTTCCGCGGTATCCGCAAGCTGCCCGGCGTGAGTTATCCGGTGCTGGTGCCCAACCTCACCGGCTACGAGCGTGCGCGCGAAGTCGGCGCCACCGAGGTCGCCGTATTCACCGCCGCCTCGGAAGCGTTCAACCGCAAGAACATCAACGCCAGCATCGACGAATCCATCGAGCGCTTCGTGCCGGTGCTGGAACGCGCCAGGGCCGACGGTGTGGCGGTACGTGGCTACGTCTCCACCGTGCTCGGCTGTCCCTACCAGGGCGAGGTGCCGGTGAGCGACGTAGTGCGCGTGGCGCGGCGCCTGCACGAGCTGGGCTGCCACGAGATCTCGCTGGGCGACACCATCGGCGTGGGTACTCCTGCCAAGGCGCGCGCCATGCTGCACGCGGTGGCGCAGGAAGTGCCGATGAGCGCGCTGGCAGTGCACTTCCACGACACCTACGGCCAGGCGCTGGCGAACATCCTGGCCTGCCTGGAGGAAGGCGTGCGCGTGGTCGACAGCGCCGTCTCCGGCACCGGCGGCTGCCCCTACGCGAAGGGCGCCACCGGCAACGTGGCCAGCGAGGACGTGGTCTACATGCTGCACGGCATGGGCATGGAAACCGGCATCGATCTCGACCTGCTGATCGCCACCGGCGCCTGGCTCGCCGCGCAGCTGCACAAGGACACCGCCAGCCGGGTCACCCGCGCGCGTACGGCCGCCGCCTGACGCCTCCGCGCTCCCCACGCAACCCGGCGTGCCGATCAGTCGAACGCGACGCGCAAGAACGGCGACGGCTCGCGCTCCACGAACTCGCGCCGCACATGCGCAAGCAGGTCGCGCTGGCTGCCGAACGGCAGTAGTCCGTTCGCCTCCTCCAGCGTCGCCCAGCGGAACGCGGAGTGCTCGCCGTTCAATCGCAACGCAGCGTCGTCGGCCACACGCGCCACGAAGGCAGGCACCAGTTCGATGCCGTCGTCCTGCGCCAAATAGAACTGCTCGCAGAAACTGGTCGCGTGCAGCGTCGCGGGCCGCAGACCGGTTTCCTCGCGCAACTCGCGCAGCGCAGTCTGCCAGCCGCTTTCGCCGGCCTCGACATGGCCGGCGATGTAGCTCCACACGCCGTGCAGATACGTACCGGCGCGGCGCACCAGCAGCATCCGCGTGTCGTCGCCCGTACCGCGCAGCACCAGCACGGATACCATGCGGCAGCGTACCGCCAGGCCCGGTGCGGAACTCATGCCGACGCCAGCAACTGGCGGCTGGCCTCGGCACTCGGCCGCGCCGCCACCCGTTCAAACCACGGGCCGATCTTCGGCAGGTGGCGATCGAACGGCTGGCTCACGCCCACGCCGAAATCCAGCCACACATAAAGCCAGATGTCGGCAGCGCTGAAACGCTCGCCGCACAGGTACGGCCCGGCGCCGAACAGGCTGTCCAGCCAGGCGAGGCGATCCTGCGCTACCCGCTTCATCCCCGCCGCCGCCTCCGGCAGCACCGGGATGCGCGGCTCGAAGCGCGCCAGCCCCTCGGCGTAATGAAAGGCGTTGTGGATGAACTCGGTGATGTTGAGTTCCACCCGCCGCCACCACTGCCGGGTCTGCGCGCGCTGTTCGGGCGTCGTGCCGATCAGCGCGGGCAGCGGATGCAATTCCTCCAGGTACTCGGCGATCGCCACCGCCTCGGCCAGCGTCGAGCCGTCGTCCAGCCGAAGCGCGGGCGTCTGCCCGGCCGGGTTGATCGCAAGAAAGGCGGGCTCGCGATTCTCGCCGCGCATCACGTCCACCGTCACGGCCGGCAGGCGCAGGCCCTTCTCCAGCACAAACATGCGCAGGCACCGCGGCGCGGGGCTTATGGCATCGTAGATCAGCACGACACGACTCCCGGACAACATCAGCTCGGTGCACACTACACCTTCCCCTTTCGCCGCACCTCGCTCCATGGCCCACGACTATTTGATCCGCCCGATCGAACCTTCCGACAACGCGGCCGTGGCCGCGATCATCCGCACCGTGATGCCCGAGTTCGGCGCCGACGGCCCCGGCTTCGCGATCCACGATGCGGAAGTGGACACGATGTACGAGTCCTACGCGCGACCTCGCAGCAGCTATTTCGTGGTCGAACGCGATGGCGCGGTGATCGGTGGCGGCGGCGTCGCGCCGCTGCAGAACGCAGAAGCCGACGTGTGCGAACTGCGCAAGATGTACTTCCTGCCCGCCGCGCGCGGCATCGGCGCGGGCACGGCGATGATGCAGCGCTGCCTCGACGCGGCCCGCACGCACGGCTTCCGCCGCTGCTACCTGGAAACGCTGACCGGCATGGATGCGGCGCAGGCGCTGTACAAGCGCAGCGGCTTCACCGCGCTGTGCGCACCGATGGGCGGCACCGGCCACTTCGGCTGCAACCGCTTCTTCATCCGCGATCTGTGAGAACGACCATGACTGGCCACGACCCGCGCATCGACGCCTACATCGCGAAATCCGCCGAGTTCGCGCAACCGATCCTGCAGCACCTGCGCGAGCGCGTGCACGCCGCCTGCCCCGAGGTGGAGGAAGGCATCAAGTGGGGCATGCCATTCTTCGACTACAAGGCCGCGCCGATGTGCATGATGGCCGCATTCAAGCAGCACTGCAGTTTCGGTTTCTGGCTGTCGAAGGAAGTCACCGGCGGCAGCGACGAGGACGGCATGGGCCAGTTCGGCAAGCTCGCGACGCTGAAGGATCTGCCCTCGGACAAACAGCTGGCCACGTACCTGAAAAAGGCGATGGGGCTGAACGAAGCGGGCGTGAAAAAGACGCATTCGAAGGCCGCTGCGAAACCCGCGCCAAACTTGCCGGACGACTTCGCCGCGCTCCTCGCGCAGAAAAAGCACGCAGCCGCACGCAAGACGTACGAAGGCTTCGGCCCCGGCGCGCAGCGCGAATACGTCGACTGGATCACCGAGGCCAAGACCGACGCCACCCGCCAGAAATGCCTCGCCACCACGATGGAATGGCTGGCCGAAGGCAAGAAGCGCAACTGGAAATACGAAAAGTGCTGAAGGCCGTCACCCGATGATCCGTACCGCCCGCGACGAAGACGCCGCCGCCATCCACACCATCTACGCGCCCTCGGTCCTCGATGGCGTGGCCACCTTCGAAACCGAGCTGCCCGGCGTGGACGCCATGCGCGAACGCCTGCGCGCGCGCCTCAAGCATTACCCGTGGCTGGTGTGGGAAGAGGCCGGCGAGGTGCTGGCCTACGCCTACGCCGGCCGCTTTCGCGAGCGCGCCGCCTACGACTGGATCGCCGAGACCTCGATCTACGTGCGCGCCGACGCGCAGCGCCGCGGCATCGCGCGCCGGCTTTACGGCGTGCTGCTGGACGTGATGCGGCGGCAGGGGATCGCCCAGGCGGTCGGCGTGATCACCCTGCCCGGCGCGGCCAGCGTGGCGATGCACGAGGCGATGGGCTTCACGTCGGCCGGCGTGTGGCGCCAGTGCGGCTACAAGCTGGGGCAATGGTGGGATGTGGGTGTGTGGCAGAAGGAGTTGCAGCCTGCGGTGAATCCGCCCGCAGCCGTCATCCCATTCCCGCAATTGACGCCGGCACCATTGACGTCGGCGCCGCAGGACGGGCACCGCCCGCCGCTTTTCCCCGGTGCCGCCGAAGAACCGGAGCCGGCGGGCGGTGCCCGCCCTACGCACGCCATGTGATGCGACGAAAAAGGCGTGCCCGCAATAGGTGGGCACGCCTCGTGTCGCTGTCGAGCCGGTCTACTGGTTGAGCAGCAGGTCGACGATCACGCCGGTGGCGATCGCTACCAGCAGGAAGTCGCCGTTGTCGCTGCGCACCCAGTGGTAGCCACGCGGCGGTTCGCGCAGGCGGGCGTCGCGCCAGTCGTAGACCACGTAGCGGCTGCTACGGTATTCCACCGGCAGGTAGCCGCCGCGCTTGTACCAGCCCTCGTGGCGGCCGCGGTCGTGCCAGCTCTTGTAGTGCCCCGGAGGGCCATCGCCGCGCAGGCCGGGCGGGCCGCCGTCGCGGACGTAACGGCGATCATAGCGACCACGCTCGTCGTCCCGCTCGTAACGATTGCGATCGTGGCTGTTGCGGCGATAGCCGTCATCCTGCTCGTTCTGGCCCTGGCTGTTGCCATGACCCCGACCATGACCGTTGCCCTGCGCCAGCGCAGAGCCGCTGGCCATCATCAGCATCGCACCCAGCACGGCAGACAGACTCAGCAGCTTCTTCATGTGTCGATCTCCACTTCTATGGGCCATGGGGCCGCCTGCATGGTACCGGCAACCGGCCGGCACCAGTTGTGCAGCCCGGCACAAAGCTTGACCCGGGCGCCCCAACCCGGCATGAACCGCCCGGAGCCGGCCCGCCCCCCGTTCAGCCTGCAGCAACGACCGCCGCTCGGCTACCATTGGCTGCTTTCCGCATCCGTTTCGGGGGTTTACCCATGCAGCTCGATCAGGTCAAGGCCATCATCACCGGCGGCGCTTCCGGCCTCGGTCACGCAGTGGCGCAGCATATCGTCGCCCACGGCGGCAAAGTCGCGCTGTTCGACGTCAACGAGGACAAGGGCCACGCCGCCGCGAAGGAACTGGGCGAGGCCGCGCGCTTCTTCCGCACCGACGTCACTTCCGAGGACGGCGTGGCCACCAACGTGGCCGCCGCGCACCACGCGATGGGCGGGCTCAACGTGGTGATCAATTGCGCCGGCATCCTGGGCGCCGGCCGCGTGCTGGGCAAGGAAGGCCCGATGCCGCTGGCCAACTTCTCCGGCACCGTGATGGTGAACCTGGTCGGCAGCTTCAACGTGGCCAAGGCCGGCGCCGCGCTGATGCAGAACAACGCAGCGGGCGAGGACGGCGAGCGCGGCGTCATCATCAACACCGCCAGCGTCGCCGCCTACGAAGGCCAGATCGGCCAGGCGGCATATTCGGCATCCAAGGGCGGCGTGGTCGGCATGACCCTGCCGATGGCGCGCGAGCTGGCCCGCTTCGGCATCCGCGTGGCGACGATCGCGCCGGGCATCTTCTGGACCCCGATGGTCGACGGCATGCCCGAGTCCGTGCAGCAGTCGCTGTCCGCCTCGATCCCGTTCCCCTCGCGCCTGGGGCAACCCGGCGAATACGCCAGCACCGTCGCCTTCATCCTCGGCAATCGCTACATCAACGGCGAGACGATCCGGCTGGACGGCGCGGTGCGCTTGGCGGCGAAGTAGCCGCCGCCAGGGAATAGGGAATGGGGAATAGGGAATAGAAAAAGCCGGTTCCCGCCTCATCCGCTTCCCCGCCAGGCCTCGCTTCTCCTATTCACTATTCCCTATTCCCTATTCCCTATTCCCTATTCCCTATTCCCGGCCCAAACCCATGAAAGCTTCTGACGTCAAGAAAGGCAACGTGGTCGAGCACGACGGCACCGTCTACCAGGTGCGCGACATCGAGCGCAGCGCGCCCACCGCGCGCGGCGGCAACGTCACCTTCCGCTTCACCATGTATTCGATCCCCGGCGCGCGCAAGTACGACCTCAGCCTGCGTGCCGACGATGACCTGAAGGAAATGGACCTAGTCCGCCGCGCGGCGAATTTCTCCTACATGGACGGCGACGCGTTCGTGTTCATGGACGCGGAGGACTACACCCAGTACCTGCTCTCGCCCGAGCTGGTCGGCGACAATGCCGGCTACATCGTCGAGGATCTGGAAGGCTATTACGTGCAGCTGATCGACGATGCCCCGGTCGGCCTGCAGGTGCCCACCAGCGTGGTGCTGACCGTGGTCGACACCGCCCCGGAGATGAAGGGCTCCAGCGCCACCAAGCGCAACAAGCCGGCCAAGCTCAACACCGGCATCGAAGTGCAGGTGCCGGAGTACATCAGCGTCGACGAGAAGGTGTGGGTGAACACGCTCACCGGCGAGTTCACCGGCCGCGCCTGAAAGCAGGAGTGAGTGGAGAGGAGTGAGGAACGAGAGGGAAGCGGTTCCAGGTTGCCCCGCCTCTCGCCCCACGCAGGCCACGGAACATCGGATCGGGCGGCACGGTAACCTTGCCGGGCTCGTGGCTCTTCCCTCACTCCTCACTCCTCTCCGCTCACTCCTCGCCCCATGTCCAGCTACTCCCTGCGCACACACGCCATCGAGAGCCTGACCCAGGTCAAGCGGCCGAACGTGCCGTGGCGGGTGGTGGTGCGCAACACGGCGGCGGTCGTGCTGCCGTTGGCGGTCGGCATGGCGACGGGCCACCAGACGATCGGCCTGGCGGTGGCCAGCGGTGCGTTGAACGGCATGTTCTCCGACCAGCCCGGGCCGTATCGCCAGCGCCTGCGGCAGTTGCTGTCGAACGCGCTGGCCGCCGGGCTGGCGGCATTGGCTGGTTTCCTGCTCGGCGACCAGTTGCTGCCGCTGCTGGCGATCACGGCGGCACTCGGTTTCTTTGGCGGCCTGCTGGTGGTGTTCGGCCCGGATACGGCGCGTGCCGGCATGACCAGCATGATCCTGCTGGTGATCACCGCCGCCACGCCACTGCCGCCGCCTGATGCGCTGGGCGGCGCCGCGCTGATCTTCTCGGGCGGTCTGTTGCTGGCCGCGTTTTCGCTGGCGGCGTGGCCGCTGCAACGCTACTGGCCCGAACGCCAGGCGCTGAGCGAGGTGTATCGAGGGCTGGCGACGCTGGCGCGCGAATCCCGTCACGACGCCACCGACGTGCCGGCGCTGAGCGAGGCGATGACCAACCTGCAGCAGACGCTGCTGGGCCGCCACCGTGCGCACGGCCGCGCGATGGAAGCATTCGGCGTGCTGCTGGAGCTGGCCGAGCGGATCCGACTGGAGCTCACCGCCATCACCGAGCTGCACGCCGGCCCCGCGTTGCAGGCCGGCTTTCGGGATGCCGCGGCCGAGGTGCTCGCGGCGATCGCCGACGCCCTGGAGCATGGCGACTCCCCCGCCCGCGCCGAGACGCTGCTGCAGACGCTGCGCACCCGGCGCGACGAGGACGATGGACTGATGCCGCATCGCGATGCGCTGATCGGCCAGCTTGCCGCGGCGGTGCGCAACGCGGACTGGGCTGGCAGCCGCGGCGAGCTGCGCGCGAGCGCGGCGGAAACCCGCCTGCCGCCGACGCTGCGCAGCGGGGCGACGCTCGCCACCTTGCGCGCCAGCCTCACGCCGCGCTCGGTGGCGTTTCGCCATGCCGTGCGCATGGCGGTGTGCCTCACCGCGACGCTGGCGCTGTCACGCTGGCTGCAGTTGCCGCATGGCTACTGGCTGCCGATGACGGCGGCGATCGTGCTGCGCGCGGATTTTGCCGCCACCTTCAACTTCGGCCTGCTGCGCGTGCTCGGCACCGTGCTCGGCCTGGTGCTTACCACGGTGCTGCTGTACATCACGCCAGACCAGCCGTGGGCGCACCTCGCCCTGATGGCGGTGCTGTGCATGGCGTTCCGTTACCTGGCCAGCGCGCATTACGGCATCGCGGTCGCCGCGCTGACCGGCACCGTGGTGATCCTGCTCTCGTTCGATGGCGTGGCGCCCGATGTCGCGCTGTTCGACCGCGTGGTCAACACCGCGCTGGGCTGCGGCATTGCGCTGCTCGCCTACGTGGCGTGGCCGACCTGGGAGCGCAGCCGTGCGCGCGACGCGCTGGCCGGCATGCTCGACGCCTACGCCGGCTACCTCGCCGCGCTGGCCACTCCCGGGCAACGCGAGGCGCAGCATGAGGCGCGCACCGCCGCGCGTACCGCACGCACCAACGCCCAGGCTTCGCTGGAGCGCATGCGCACCGAACCCGCCACGCCGCCCGCCCTGCTCGAACTGGCCCATGCGCTGTTCGCCAACGGCAACCGGCTGGCGCGCACGGCGATGTCGTTCGAGGCCTTGCTGGACGAAGATGGCACGCTGCCCGAACAGGAAGCGAGCTACCGCTTCGTCGCCTGTGTCGCCGATGCCACCCGCATCGTCGCCGAGGCGCTGCGCCACCGCCGCGTGCCCAGTGCATTGCCCGACTTGCGCGCGATGCAGCGCGAGCTTGCCCGGCGCCTGGGTGCATACGAGGATCGCGGCAGGGCCGAGTTGCTGGTCCGCATCGCCGATCGGCTCGTCGACAACGTGGACACGCTGGCCCACGTCACCCGGCGCAGCCCTCAGGCGACGGCGCTCGATGACCGGCGCGACGCGGGCTACGCCGCATAGGCCGGAGCGCGCTGCAGAACCGGCGATGTGCGACTGCCGCACGACGCTCATGCCGCGAGGTTCTAAACTCGGCGGATGCTCAAGATCGACACCCACGCCCACATCCTGCCCCGCGACTGGCCGAACCTGGCCGCCCGCTACGGCGACGACCGCTTTCCGGTGATGACCCACACCGACGGCCGCCACCGCATCTACAAGGACAGCAAGTTTTTCCGCGAAGTGTGGGATTCGGCGTTCGACCCGCAGACGCGCATCGACGACTACGCGCGTTTCGGCGTCGACGTGCAGGTGATCTCCACCGTGCCGGTGCTGTTCTCCTACTGGGCGCCTGGGTATCAGGCGCTGGAACTGCATCGCCACCTCAACGACCACATGGCCGGCATCTGCCGCGACTACTCGCGCCACTACGCCGGCATCGGCACGGTGCCACTGCAGGCGCCGGAGCTGGCCGTGCGCGAGCTGGAACGCTGCATCGACGAGCTGGGCCTGCAGGGCGTGCAGATCGGCTCGCACTGCGGCGACTGGAACCTGGACGCGCCCGAACTGTTCCCGTTCTTCGAGGCCGCCGCCGATCTCGGCGCGGCGATCCTGGTGCACCCGTGGGACATGATGGGCATGGCCAGCATGCCGAAGTACTGGATGCCGTGGCTGGTCGGCATGCCCGCCGAGCAATCGCGCGCGGCCTGCTGCCTGGCCTTCGGCGGCGTCATGGAACGCTTGCCCAAACTGCGCGTGATGCTGGCCCACGGCGGCGGTAGTTTTCCGTACACCATCGGCCGCATCGAACACGGTTTCCGCATGCGCCCGGACCTGGTCGCCACCGACAACCCGCGCAACCCGCGCGAATACCTCAAGCGCTTCTATTTCGACTCCTGCGTGCACGACGACGACGCCCTGCGCTACCTGCTGGATGTGACCGGCGTCGAACAGGTCATGCTGGGCACCGACTATCCTTTCCCGCTGGGTGAACAGGAACCCGGCAGCGGCATCGAGGCGCTCGGCCTGGACCAGGCCGGGCGCGAACGGCTGTTCCATGGCACCGCGCTGGAATGGCTGGGCCTGCCCAGGCATCGTTTCGCCCCCGCCCCCTCTCGACCGGAGCCCGCATGAAACCCCTTCGCACAACCACCCTGGCGATCGCCGCCACCCTGCTGCTGGCCGGTACGGCGCATGCCACCGAAGTCAGCATGGCCGGCGGCAACATCACCTTCGACACGCCTGCCAACTGGCTGCCCATCATGCAGACCGAAGGCGATACCGAAGCGCAGGTGTTCCAGGTGCGCGACCCCTCGCCCACCGGCAAGAGCAGCCTCGCGCGCGTCACCGTCACCGTCACCAAGGTGCCGGACATCAGCGGCTTCCACCAGTTCATGGCCCAGGCCACCGCCAAGGCGCTGACCCTGCCCGGCTACCAGCAGGACAAGGTGCCGCCGCTGCCGAACAGCAACCTCTACACCGCGCAGGAAAACGGCACCGACTTCAGCTACACCGAGCGCTACTGGTTCAAGCACGGCTACGCGATCCAGCTGCGCTGCGTGCGCCCGACCCACAGCCAGGCCGGCAGCGCGTGGCAGGAAGAGTTCGACAAGGGCTGCAACGCACTGGCCGCCCAGCTGAAATAGATTTTCGCAAACCCCTGTAGGAGCGCACCCTGTGCGCGATGCTCTTCGTCACGCCGACGAAAAAGCTCGCGCACAAGGTGCGCTCCTACATTCAGAAGCTATGCAGGACACCACCATGCCCGACTATCAGGCCACCACCGCGTGGGCTCTCGCCCGCGATGCCGCCGATCCGCTGCGTGCTTTTCGCGACGAGTTCCTGATCCCGCCGCACGAGGGCCGCGACAGCACGTACTTCTGCGGCAACTCGCTCGGCCTGCAGCCGCGCGCGGTGCGCGAGGCGGTCAACGCGGAACTGGACTACTGGGGCGAACTGGGCGTGGAAGGCCACTTCAAGGGCCGCCTGCCGTGGATGGACTACCACGAGTTCGTGCGCGACGACCTCGCCGCCGTGGTCGGCGCGCAACCGTCCGAAGTGGTGGCGATGAACACCCTGGGCGTGAACCTGCACCTGATGATGGTGAGCTTCTACCGCCCCACTGCCGAGCGCCCGGCGATCCTGATCGAGGCCGGTGCCTTCCCCACCGACCGCTACGCGGTGGAATCGCAGATCCGCTTCCACGGCTTCGATCCGGCCACCGCGCTGATCGAACTGGAAGCGGACGAGCCCAACGGCATCGTCTCCATCGCCGCCATCGAACGCGCGCTGGCCGAACACGGTTCGCGCATCGCGCTGGTGATGCTGCCCGGCGTGCAGTACCGCACCGGCCAGGCGTTCGACCTCAAGGCGATCACCGCGCTCGGCCACCGGCACGGCTGCATGGTGGGCTTCGACCTCGCCCACGCCGTCGGCAACCTGCCGCTGCAACTGCACGACAGCAACGCCGACTTCGCCATCTGGTGCAGCTACAAATACTTGAACAGCGGCCCCGGCGCCGTCGGCGGTGCCTTCGTGCACGCACGCCACGCGAAAGCCGTGCTGCCGCGCTTCGCCGGCTGGTGGGGCCACGACAAGACCACGCGTTTCCAGATGGGCCCGCAGTTCATGCCCACCCCCGGCGCCGACGGCTGGCAACTGTCCAACCCGCCGATCCTGGCGCTGGCCCCGCTGCGCGTGTCCCTGGAAATCTTCCGCCGCGCCGGCATGGCCGCCCTGTGCGAAAAATCGCGGCAACTCACCGGCTACCTCGAATGGCTGGTGCAGACGCAACTGGCCGACGTGCTGCAGGTCGTCACCCCCGCCGACCCCGAACGCCGCGGCGCCCAACTCTCCATCCGCGTGATCGCCGGTCGCGACCGCGGCCGCGCCCTGTTCGAACACCTGATGGCCCACGGCATCATCGGCGACTGGCGCGAACCCGACGTGATCCGCATCTCGCCCACGCCGCTGTACAACCGCTTCGCGGATTGCTTGGCGTTTGCGGAGGCAGTGCGCGGATGGAGCCGCGGCGGCTGAGCGGGGTCGCCTTCCAGCCACGCCAACTCCCGAGAAACAGGGAGTCCACACCGTGCAATGTGCTCGGGCCTGAGTCAGCCATGCACCTCAACCACGCGTGCGAGGCTCCCGCCGTGCGCGCCACAGCCCGGCAACCTCAGCACTCCAAGCCCGTTACACCCTCACCAGATCGCAAGCGGATGATCTTGTGCAGGAAGTCGCCGCTTGAACGACTAGAAACAGAGCCGCATACTCGGCGCAATACCCCACTTCCGGGGCCTACTTAGCGTTATGCACCAAGAGGAACGTCGTGGGCGAGTTTGCGCTTCCGGCAAACGATGATCTGATTGCGTCCGCGCAAGTTTGCCTCAACAACGCGTCAGCAACGCTCGATGATGCACGCTTGCTCATGGACGGCGAGCGCTTCAATAGGGCGTTCGCACTTGCCATCTTGGCGCAAGAAGAATGTGCAAAATGCTTTATGTTGTGCACCTGTACCCTACAACCGCGCTGGGATGTCGCAATCTGGAAGGCGTTGCGCCAGCACGAACGCAAGCAAGCCTTAGTCGAGGTCATGGAGCGCTACGTCAACTGGTTTGCTCAGCACAATGCGTTTGCTTTACGGCTCAACGAATCTGCGCTAATCCAAGCCCCCGTCAACTACACTCCACAGCCTGACGTATTCGCTGCATGGCGGGCAGAGGTACGCAGAAGCGTTATAGATAAGGGTAACGTTGACAGAGCGAAGCAACGAGCGTTTTACGTTTCAATCGGTAAGAACGGCAAAGTATCTTCGATACCACGCTGCACACGAGAGCAAGCTGCGGCTCAGCTGCAGAAAGCAACAACCTTCCAGCAGGTCGCTAGCAATCAACTCAAGCACGTCGCTCGCTGCACAGCGGGTGTTGGTGCATAACAGTTCGGTCAACCGGATGCTCACCCGCTACGCGGGCTCGCGCAGGCTACCTCAAGCGTTAGACTCGGATCGAGTTACATGCTGCTGACATACAAAAGGGGAACTCATGAACTTTGGCCAAGGTGTCAAACAAGCTCTAGTAATATCCATTACAGTCGCTGTCGTCAGATGCTCAGTTGAATCAAAGTATAGCGAGCCGCTACAAAAATTACGGGACTCCATGAAGGACCCTGGGTCAGTCGAGTTCCGTAATGTGCGCGAATCCGTGTATCAGGGTGATCCTTATGTCTGCGGGGAAGTGAACGCTAAGAATGGATTTGGCGCATACGTTGGGTATAAAAGATTTGTCTCAGATAAGTTTGGCTACGATATACACATTGACACACCAGACGACAAATTATTCAATCCAAAGTGGAACACCTTCTGTGGTGACAATTAAGGCAAGTAAGTCATCTAGCTCGTTGGTGTCGGTACTTCGTGCTCCCGTCTAACATCTCCTTCAAGGCGAACGGATACGTTAGCTCAAGCGTTAGTTGCCACAGGGGCCATCATGAAAAAGTGCCACATTCTTGCAATAGCCTGCAGTTGTCTAATCTTTGCTGGGCGGATTCAACTTTGAAGTGCAGCACCCTCAACGTTGAGGTGGCGCAGGTGC
>ERZ778018.410-NODE-410-length-67205-cov-9.020357_pt1 | contig 67205 bp, 58 predicted proteins | sample MGYA00375748_ERZ778018 | MGnify/ENA primary metagenome ERZ778018 (study PRJEB29350, sample SAMN05509839) | bioreactor metagenome | biome: bioreactor; material: wastewater | place: South Africa: University of Cape Town | collected 2014-04-22 ... | reverse complement strand
CCGTGGTGCCGTCCTCCGGCAAGGTGCTGACCGGCGGCGTCGATGCCAATGCGCTCCAGCGGCCGAAGCGCTTCTTCGGCGCGGCGCGCAACATCGAGGAAGGCGGATCGCTGACCATCATCGCCACCGCGCTGATCGATACCGGGTCGCGCATGGACGAGGTGATCTTCGAGGAGTTCAAGGGCACCGGCAACTCCGAGATCATCCTTGACCGCAAGGTCTCCGACAAGCGCGTGTTCCCGGCGATCGACATCACCCGCTCCGGCACGCGCAAGGAAGAGTTGCTCATCGCTAGCGACCAGCTCAAGAAGATGTATGTGCTGCGGCGCATCCTCAATCCGATGGGCACGGTCGATGCCATCGAGTTTCTGCTCGACAAGCTGCGCCAGACCAAGACCAATGGCGATTTCTTCGAGTCGATGAACACCTGACCGGGGCGCGATGCGGGCTTTCAGCCGCGTCGCCCGGATTCGATTCGGATGCGATATTGATCGAGGTCGACAGGACGATTCGATTCGGTACCGTTCCGCTGTGGCAGGGCCATGGAATCTCAAACAACGATCGCAGCGCTATCCTCGGGCGCCGGCCGGGCCGGCGTTGCGGTCATCCGGCTGTCGGGGCCGGCCTGTCGGGGTATTCTAGACACGTTCGCCGGCGGCGTTCCTGACGCGCGTATGGCGGCTTTACGGCGTATAGCATCGCCGTCGGGCGAAGCGATCGATCAGGCACTGGTGCTGTTCTTCCCCGCTCCCGCCAGCTTTACCGGCGAGGATTGCGCGGAATTCCATGTGCATGGCAGTCGCGCCGTCATCCAGCGCCTGTTGGCGGAGTTGAGCCAGCTTGAGGGTGTTCGGCTTGCCGAACCAGGTGAATTCACGCGACGTGCCTTCGAGAACGGCAAGATCGACCTCCTGGCGGCGGAAGACCTCGCCGACCTGATCGATTCGGAGACGGAACTACAACGGCGCGTAGCCATGGCCGGCCAGGCCGGACGCTTCCGCAACCATGTCGCAGCGTGGCGCGGCGAGATGCTGGGCCTGCAAGCCCTGGTCGAAGCGCAAATCGACTTTACCGACGAGGCCGATATCCCGGCCGATCTCTCGGACCATCTCGCAGCGGCAATGGCGGCGCTGTCGGCGAAAATGCATGCGTCGCTATCCGATAGCCTGCGCAGCGAACGCCTGCGCGAGGGTTACGTGGTGGCGTTGGCGGGACCGCCCAATGTCGGAAAATCCAGTCTGCTCAACGCGTTGGCCCGGCGGGATGTGGCGATCGTCACGCCGGTTGCCGGTACGACGCGTGATATTCTCGAGGTGCGGCTCGATCTCGACGGCGTGCCCGTGCTGCTGCGCGATCTGGCGGGTCTGCGCCCGACGCGGGATGTGGTGGAAAGCATCGGCGTAGCGCGGGCGCGCGACGCGATGCGCGATGCCGATCTCGTGCTCTGGCTGCAGGCGCCGGATGTTGACATGGAAGCACCGCCAGCGGATATCGCCCACAAGGCGCTTGTGGTGACAAGCAAGGTGGATCTTGCGCCGGTTCACGCGAGCGGTTTGGCGGTGTCCGCTACCACGGGCGCAGGTATCGCGCGTTTGCTTGATGCGCTGACGAAGCGCGCCGAGGCGGCGTTGCATTTCGGCGAGTCGACGATTGCGCTGAACCTGCGCCAGGAAGCGGCCTTGCGTGCCGGCATGGCGGCGCTGCGGCGCGCGCAGGCGGCTCAGGAGATCGAATTCCTGGCCGAGGAACTGCGGCAGGCGGCGACGGCGTTGCACAGTCTGATCGGCGGCATTGGCGTCGAGGAGGTTTTGGGCCATATCTTCGGGCGCTTCTGCATCGGCAAGTAGCCGGCAGCGGGGCATGTTTCACGTGAAACATTCGATTCGGATAAGGAATGATCTCGCGATGTCGAACAGGTTCGACGTGATTGTGATCGGTGGCGGCCATGCCGGTACGGAAGCCGCGGCCGCCGCGGCGCGACTTGGCGCGCGGACGGCGCTGGTGACGAGCCAGATCGCCACGATTGGCGTGATGTCGTGCAATCCGGCGATTGGCGGCATCGGCAAGGGCCATCTCGTGCGCGAAATCGATGCGCTGGACGGGCTGATGGGGCGGGCGGCCGACATGGGCGGTATCCAGTTTCGCGTGCTCAACCGGCGCAAGGGAGCAGCTGTGCACGGCCCGCGCGCCCAGACCGATCGTCGCCTGTATCGCGAGGCTGTCGCGGGCTTGTTGCGCCAACAATCCGATCTGACGCTCATTGAAGGCGAGGTCGTCGACCTCATGGTCACCGACCAGCGTTGCCATGGCGTCGTGCTGGGCGATGGCCGGGCGCTTTCGGCTGGCGCGGTGGTACTGACGACCGGCACGTTCCTCCGTGGTGTCATCCATATTGGCGAGACACAGACCCCCGCCGGGCGCCATGGCGAGCAGCCGGCGGTGGCGCTGGCACTGCGTCTCGAGGCGCTCGGCGTCAGGCTCGGGCGCCTGAAGACCGGCACGCCGGCCCGGCTCGATGGCCGCACCATTGCCTGGGACGCGCTGGCTAGGCAGGAAGGCGATTCGGAGCCGGAACCATTTTCCAGCATGACCGAGGCCTTGCCGAACCGGCAGATCGCTTGCGGGATCACGCGGACGACGCCGCGGATGCATGCGCTGATCCGGGCGAATATCGGCCGGGCGCCAATGTATGCCGGGGCGATCCAGGGCATCGGGCCGCGCTATTGCCCCTCGATCGAGGATAAGGTGATGCGGTTCGCCGACCGCGACAGCCATCAGGTCTTTCTCGAGCCCGAGGGGCTGGACGACGCGACGGTCTATCCGAACGGCATCTCGACCTCGCTGCCGCAGGACGTGCAATCGGCAATGGTGGCGATGATGCCGGGCCTGGAGAAGGCGCGCATCCTGCGCTTCGGCTATGCGATCGAATATGATTATGTCGATCCGCGCGGCCTGTCGGGTTCCCTCGAGATGAAGCTGTTGCCGGGCCTGTTCCTCGCCGGCCAGATCAACGGCACCACCGGCTACGAGGAGGCGGCCGGCCAGGGTCTGGTCGCGGGGCTGAACGCGGCGCTGCTTGCTGGAGGCCAGGCGCCTGTGCGGTTCGAGCGCCACGAATCCTACATTGGCGTGATGATCGACGATCTGGTGACGCGCGGGGTCAGCGAGCCGTACCGCATGTTCACCTCGCGCGCCGAGTTTCGCCTGAGTTTGCGGGCGGATAATGCCGATCGGCGGCTGACGGCCAAGGGCATGGCGCTTGGCTGCGTCGGGGCTGAGCGCGCGGCGCATTTCGGCGCGGCCGAGGAGCGATTCGGTGCCGCAATGAGTTTGCTGCGTGAGCGGCAATTGACGCCGCAGCAGGCGGCTAGCCATGGCATTAAGATCAATCAGGATGGTGTCAGACGCAGCGGCTTTGACCTGTTGAGCCAACCGAATGTCGATATCGTTCGGCTAGCAACGATCTGGCCGGAGCTTGCGGCCATTCCGGCCGCCCTCGCGCGCAAGATCGAGACCGAGGCGCATTATGCGGTTTATCTCGAGCGCGAGAACGAGAACCAGGATCGCCTGCGCCGCGATGAGGCGCTGTTGATTCCCGAAAGCCTGAATGTGGCGGCGATTGCCGGCTTGTCGAACGAGATCAGGAGCAAGGTCGATTCGATCCGCCCCCGTTCCATTGGTCAGGCGAGCCGCATCGATGGCATGACGCCGGCGGCGCTATCGCTGCTCGCAGCGCATGTGAAGCGCCTCGAGCGCCGCGCATCATGAGCGAACTGGCGGCCGACCGGGCGCGCGCGCTGGCGCTGCGCGCTGTTTCACGTGAAACAATTGCCCGGCTGGACGTCTTCGTCGGCCTGTTGCTGACCTGGCAGAGCCGGATCAATCTGATCTCGTCAAACACGGCGGGACAGATCTGGAGCCGGCATATTCTCGATTCCCTGCAGTTGATCGATCTCGTCGATTCGTGGCGCGACTGGGTGGATATTGGCAGCGGCGCCGGGTTTCCCGGGCTGGTGGTTGCGATCGCGGTGGCGGACCGGCCGGACTGTACGGTCTGGCTCGTCGAAAGCAATTACAAGCGCTGCGCCTTCCTGCGCGAAGCGGCGCGCGCGACCGGTACGAATGTGCGGGTTATCAATCAGAAGATCGAATCGGCGGCGGTTCAATTGCCGCCTGCGCCTGATATCGTCAGCGCGCGTGCGGTGGCGCCCTTGTTGCAACTCTTCGAGATGGCATATCCGTTGTTGAAAACCGGCGGCACCGGCCTGTTTCCCAAGGGACAAGATGTTGAGAGCGAATTGACGGAGGCCGCTAAATATTGGAGATTCAAGGCGGTGCTGACGGCGAGCATTACGGATCTGGACGGTCGCATCGTCGCGGCCTCCGCCTTGCAGCCGCAGCCACGCTGAGGTACCGGAACCGATCATGCTGCCCATCTCCCAGAAGATGCCCCGCGTGCTGTGCATCGCCAACCAGAAGGGCGGCGTCGGCAAGACAACCACGACCATCAATCTCGGCACGGCCCTGGCGGCGATTGGCGAGCGCGTGCTGATCGTCGATCTCGATCCGCAGGGCAATGCCTCGACCGGGCTTGGCATTGGCCAGAAAAGCCGCGGTGTTTCGAGCTACGACGTGTTGGCCGGCGCTGCTGCGCACAGCGCGGTGGTTGAAACCGCCGTGCCGCGCCTGGCGATCATCCCGGCGACGCTCGACCTGCTGGGTGCGGAACTGGAGCTCTCCGTCCGGAAGGATCGTGCCCTGCGCCTGCGCCAGGCGATCGAAAGCCTGACCGAAGCCACCGGGGACGACCCGTTCAGCTATATCCTGATCGATTGCCCGCCATCGCTCAACCTGCTGACCATGAACGCGATGGCGGCGGCGCATGCCGTGGTGGTGCCGTTGCAATGCGAGTTCTTCGCGCTGGAAGGGCTCAGTCAATTGCTGCGCACGGTCGAGCAGGTGCGGCAGGCGCTCAATCCGGGGCTGGATATACATGGCATCGTGCTGACCATGTTCGACCCGCGCAACAATCTCGCCAACCAGGTCGTTTCGGATGTGCGACAATTCATGGGCGACAAGGTCTACGCCACCGTGATCCCGCGCAATGTCCGGGTCTCGGAAGCGCCATCCTATGGCAAGCCGGCGCTGCTTTATGACCTGAAATGTGCCGGCAGCCAGGCCTATCTCAGGCTTGCCTCGGAAATCATCCAGCGCGAGCGCGTCTTGCGCACGGCGGCGTAAAGGGAAACCGTGATGTCCGATGACGCATCCCGATCGCGGCTCGGCCGTGGCCTCGCGGCCCTGATCGGTGAAGCCGGTGACGAGAACAGCGTGCCGCAAGCGGCGCGCACCGGCCAGAAGCGCGTGCCGATCGAGTTCATCCGGCCGAACCCGTTCAATCCGCGCAAGGCGTTTCGCGACGAGGAACTGGACGAGCTTGCCGCCTCGATCCGCGAGAAGGGCATCATCCAGCCGCTGGTCGTGCGTCCGGCGCGCGGCGTCGACGGCGCTTATGAAATTATTGCCGGCGAGCGGCGTTGGCGTGCCTCGCAGCGTGCCGGGCTGAACGAGGTTCCGGTGGTTGTCGTCGAGGTCAACGACAAGGAAGCGCTGGAACTGGCGATCATCGAGAACGTGCAGCGCGCCGATCTCAACCCGCTCGAGGAGGCGATGGGCTATGAGCAGCTCGTGGCGCAGTTCGACTATCCCCAGCACGAACTGGCCCAGGCTGTCGGCAAGAGCCGCAGCCATGTCGCGAATACCATGCGCCTGCTCAAGCTGCCGGAGAGCATCAAGACCTATCTCAATCAGGGTTTGCTGAGCGCCGGCCACGCCAGGGCGCTGCTCGCGCTGCGCGCGCCCGATACGGTCGCGCGCCGGATCGTCGAGCAGGGGCTGACGGTGCGCGATGTCGAGCGTATCGCGCAGAAGGAAGCAGCCGGAGACAGCGCACCGGCACGCAAGGCGGCACCGGACAAGGATGCCGATACGCGCGCGGTCGAAAAGGCGCTCGCCGATGTGCTTGGCCTTGCCGTTTCCATCGGCCATGGCCCGCGCGGCGGCGCGGTGACGATCCGCTACAAGACGCTGGAGCAGCTCGAAGCGCTGTGCCGCCGCTTGCAGCGATAATGTAAATTCTTTAATTATATCAATGTATTAATTGATAATCAGCGGCGGCTGGCCAGGGCTAGGCTCCACAGGCAGCGCTCGATGAGGGCCGGGGCGACGGCCGCGTTGCGCCGGCTCGCCAGTTGTGCCTCCTGAATCAGGGCGACGGCTTTTTCCGCCTTGGCGAGCGGCCAGAGACGGCGCTGCTGCTCGACGGCTTTGCGGCGTTTCCAGAAGATGCGCGCCGCGGCGAGAACCGATTCGGCTCCGGATTGATCGTTGCTGCCGGCCAGCGCATGAAGCAGCAAGGCATGGCGCAGCGCGGAGGCGAGCACGGCCTGGCCGGCGTTGCCCTGGCGAAGCTGCGGTGCGGATTCGCGCTCAAGCGTGGCGAAGTCGGCGAGGAAGGCGGCATCGACCAGGGTATCGGCCTCATGCCGGCCGACATCGCCGACAATCTGCGCCACATCCTCGGCCGAGATGCTGGCCTGGCCGGCGGCATAATCGGCAAGCTTCTGGATCTCGAGCCGCGAGGCGGCGCGGTTGGCGCCAAGCGCCTCGAGCAGCAGGCGGCGGGCATCGGGCTCAAGGCGCAGCTGGCGCGGCTTCAGTTCCTCGTCGATCAGGCGGCCGAGCCGGTCGTCGTCATCCTCGTAGCAACTGAGCACGGCGCTCGCCGGGGCCTTTTCGAGCAGCGTGCGCAGGGCATGGCCGCCCTTCAGGTCGCCGGCCTGGATGACGACGGTGCAATCGTCGGCGCTGCCCTCGAGCACCGGCGTCACGGCCGGCACGATGCTGCGGCTCCCGAGCGTGACGCGGATGGCGCGGCGCCCGCCGAACAGCGGCACGGTGTTGACCTCGTCGATCAGGCGGCGCGAATCGCTCGCCAGCTCGTCGCCATCCATGCGCACGAGCTGGAACGGATCGGCGGGATCATCGACCATGGTCTTGACGAGCGCCGCGACACGTTCGCCGACCAGGCCCTGATCCGGCCCGTAGACCAGGATCAGGCGGTAGCCCTTGCCGCCAGCGGCGACGAAACGATCCGCATCGCCCGGCCTGATCAATGCCATGGCCGGCTTATTTCCGGGTGGCGAAATAGATCGCGAGCTGCGTCCTGATCTGGTCGGCCAGCGTCTTGGCGCCACGCGCCATCGCATCGCGCTCGGCGCGCACGTTGGCGAAACGCTCCTGGGTACGGTCGTAACTGACCGAGATGATGGCGCGCCCGCTGCTGAGTTCCTTCGAATCGGCGGCGCTATACAGCTTGTATTGCGCGGTAATCGCCACGGTAGCGCTCTCGGAACGGCCGTAAAGCGTATCGACCACCGCGCCCTGGCGCGTGCTCACGGGCACGACGACCAGACGGTATTTCGCGGGCAGTACGGGCTTCCCGCCCGTGAGCAGGAAGTCGAGCTCGTTGCGCAACTCGTGGCCGAGATAATCGCCAACCGGTTCGACATGGATCGCGGCAAGCTCGGTGCCGGCGCTGCCGCCGGTCACGCCGGCGCTGCCGTAAAGCGGGCGGATGCAACCGGCGAGCCCGGCTGCGAGCGTAACCACGGCGCCCAGCGCCAGCAGGCGCCGGGCGCGATTCGGCTCAGGTGACGACATTGACGATCCTTTGCGGGACGACGATGAATTTGCGCAGCGGCTTGCCTTCCATGGCACGTTGCACGCTCTCCAGGCCGAGAACAAGGCCTTCGATCTCATCCTTGCCGGCCGTGCGCGCCACGGTGACGTCGGCGCGCTTGCGGCCGTTGACCTGCACCGGCAGCGTGATGGTGTCGTCGATGGTCAGCGCGCGCTCGAGTTCCGGCCAGGCAGCGGTGGCGACAAGGCCGGGCTTGCCGAGCGCCTGCCAGCACTGCTCGGCGAGATGCGGCATCATCGGCGCCGTCATCTGCACCAGCATCGCGGCCGCTTCACGCAGGCTGGCGCGCGCCGGCGCGTCGAGCGCGTCCTTGTGCGCCAGTGCGCTGCCGAGCGTATTGGCCAATTCGTAAAGCTGCGCCACGCAGCGATTGAATCGGAGCCGTTCCAGATCGTCCTCGACGACGGCGAGCGCCTTGTGGGCGGCGCGGCGCAAGGCGGTTGCCTGTTCGGAGGCGGGGTCGGGCGCGGCATCCGCCGGCAGATCGGCGATATCGCCGATCAGGCGCCAGAGGCGCTGCACGAAGCGGGCGGCGCCCTGCACGCCTTCCTCGGTCCAGATCACGTCGCGCTCGGGCGGCGAATCCGACAGCATGAACCAGCGCGCCGTATCGGCGCCATAAGTGCCGATAATGTCGTCGGGATCGACGGTGTTGCGCTTCGATTTCGACATCTTCTCGATCGAGCCGATGGTCACTTCGGCGCCGTCGCTGAGCCGGGTGGCGTGGCGGGTGGCGCCATCGCTCTCGATGCGGATCTCGGCCGGTTGCAGCCAGCCGCCATCGGGCGCGCGATAGGTCTCGTGCACCACCATGCCTTGCGTGAACAGGCCGGCGAACGGCTCGTCGAGCCCGGCATGGCCGGTCTCGCGCATGGCGCGGGTGAAGAAGCGCGAATACAGCAGGTGCAGGATGGCGTGCTCGATGCCGCCGATATACTGATCGACCGGCAGCCAGTGATCGACGGCGGAGCGTGTCGTCGGCGCGTTCTCGTTCCACGGATCGGTGAAGCGGGCGAAATACCACGACGAATCGACGAACGTGTCCATCGTGTCGGTCTCGCGCCGGCCGGGGCCGCCACAACGCGGGCAGGCGACGTGTTTCCAGCTCGGGTGGTGATCGAGCGGATTGCCCGGCCGCTCGAAAGTGACATCCTCCGGCAGCTTGACCGGCAGATCCTGCTTCGGCACCGGCACGACGCCGCATGATTCGCAATGGATCACCGGGATCGGGCAGCCCCAGTAGCGCTGGCGCGAGATGCCCCAGTCGCGCAGCCGGAAATTCACCTTTCGCGCCGCGACCGGCAGGTTGTCGAGCGTCGCCGCTTCCAGCCGGGTCGCTACCGTCTCGAAGGCTGCTTGCGGATCGAGCCCGTCGAGGAAGCGCGAGTTGATCATCACGCCCTCGCCGTCATAGGCGGTGTCGCCGATCGCGAAGTTGGCCGCATCCTCGCCGGGCGGCAACACGACGGGCTTGACGGGCAGGCCATATTTGCGGGCGAAATCAAGGTCGCGCTGGTCATGGCCCGGGCAGCCGAAGATCGCGCCGGTGCCGTAATCCATCAGCACGAAATTCGCGACATAGACCGGGACCTCCCAGCTCGGATCGAGCGGGTGGACGGCACGGATGCCGGTATCGTAGCCCTGCTTCTCGGCCGTCTCGAGGGCCGCGACCGAGGTGCCGTGATGGCGGCATTCCTCGGCGAAGGCGGCCAGCGCCGGATCGCGCTCGGCCGCTTTCCTTGCCAGCGGATGGTCGGGCGAGATCGCCATGAACGAGGCGCCGAACAGCGTGTCGGGCCGGGTGGTGTAGACCTCGAGCTCACGCGCGCCGGCCGGCGCCGTGCCGGGGTTGAGCGCCCAGCGCACCGACAGCCCCTGCGAGCGGCCGATCCAGTTGCGCTGCATCAGCCGGACCTTGTCAGGCCAGCGCTCGAGCCTGTCGAGGCTGTCGGCGAGGTCGTCGGCGAATTTGGTGATCTTGAAGAACCACTGCGTCAGTTCGCGCTGCTCGACAAGCGCGCCGGAGCGCCAGCCGCGCCCGTCGATAACCTGCTCGTTGGCGAGCACGGTCTGGTCGACCGGGTCCCAGTTGACCTTGGAAATCTTGCGCTCGACCAGCCCGGCCTCGAGAAAATCGAGGAACATGCGCTGCTGGTGGCGATAATAGGCCGGATCGCAGGTGGCGATCTCGCGCTCCCAATCGAGCGACAGGCCCATCGACTTGAGCTGCGCGCGCATCGCGGCGATGTTGGCGTAGGTCCAGGTCGCGGGATGGGTCTTGTTCTGCATCGCGGCGTTCTCGGCCGGCATGCCGAAGGCGTCCCAGCCCATCGGATGCAGCACGTTGAAGCCGCGCGCGCGCTTGTAGCGCGCGATGACGTCGCCCATGGTGTAGTTGCGGACATGGCCCATATGGATGCGCCCCGACGGATAGGGGAACATCTCGAGCACGTAATATTTCGGGCGGGGATCGTCGTTCGAGGTCGAAAACAGCTTGTTCTCGTCCCAGGCGCGCTGCCAGCGTGGCTCGGCGTCCCTGGCGTTATAGCGTTCGTCGCGCATCGGCGTTCCTGCTGACCTCGATCCAAGTCTGGAGATGATTTTCTGAAGATGATTTCGACGCAACCTCATCGAGGTCGACAGCCGGGCGGACCTAGCCATAGAAAGCCGCGCCCGGTCAAGGATTTCGCTCCGGGCGCCGCGTCTCGATCACCGCATCTCGGCCACCGCATGCCGGCGCATAGCTTGCGACATTGCGCCCGGCCCTCTACCACGGGCGGATCAGGGAATCCGGAGGATGGCATGGATGAGGAGGGCGCGGCCGGCCGGCTGCATGAGGTAGGCCACCGCATGGCGCGGGTGCTGGCAAGCAGCGGTCGCGCGCCCGATGCCGCCCGGCTGATCGCGGTGTCGAAAACCTTCGATGCGGCAGCGATCGCGCCGGTGCTGGCGGCCGGGCAGCGCGATTTCGGCGAGAACCGCGTGCAGGAGGCGCAGGGCAAATGGCCGGGCTTGCGCGAGCGCTACCCCGATCTCACCCTCCATTTGATCGGGCCGCTGCAATCCAACAAGACGCGCGAGGCGGTGGCGCTGTTCGATTGCATCCACAGCGTCGACCGGCCGAAGATCGCCGAAAGCCTCGCTGCCGAGCTTGCCCGGACCGGCAAGGCGATGCGCCTGTTCGTGCAGGTCAATACCGGCGAGGAACCGCAGAAGGCCGGCATCGCGCCGGCCGGGGCCGATGCGTTCATCGCGCGCTGCCGCGACGAGCTGGGTCTCGCCCTCGCCGGGCTGATGTGCATTCCGCCGGCCGACGAGCCGCCCTCGCCGCATTTCGCGCTGCTCGCCAAGATCGCGGCGCGCAACCGGCTGAGCGGGCTGTCGATGGGCATGAGCGGCGATTTCGAGCAGGCGCTGATGCTGGGCGCGACGCATGTGCGCGTCGGCAGCGCCATCTTCGGCGGGCGCTGATCAAGGCCGGATAACGATTCGGGTCCGTTTCGACAGCCGGGGCAGCAGGCGCAGCAGGTCGGCGCGCCTGAGCGCGACGCAGCCCTCGGTCGGGCCGAAGCCCGGCCGCGCCACATGCAGGAAAATCGCGCTGCCGCGCCCCTTGACCACCGGATGGCGGTTCCAGCCGATCTCGACGACGCAGTCGTAAAGCCGGTCCTCGCGCCACATCGTCTCATGCGAGGGCTTGAAGGGCAGCGTGACCGGCTTGTTGTAGCGGGCGTCGCGCGCATCGTCGCACCAGCCGTCGGCCGGACGGGTTGCGCGCCACGGCAGGCCGCTGGCGCGCAAGGCGCTGCGATCGGTCCTGATCCAGAGCCGGTCGAGCCTGTGCCGGCCGGCCGGCGTCAGGCCGTCGCCCTCGCGCTTGGCGTGGCCGATGCCGGTGCGGCCGAGCGCGCATGGCATGCGGCGGCCGCCGGCCTCGAGCCAGCCGGCATGGATGGCGCCGATCCGGCGATGCACCCGCACGATCGACAGGAATTTGAGAATCATCGGCCGCCCTGCTGCTCCATCCCGGCGCTTTCGCCCGCCCATCGCCATCGCCGCTGTTTTCATCTTGCCGCCAGCATGCTCTATTTGCGCATCGATGGCTTGCAAAGCCTTAAGCGGAGTGGGGCGCGCGCCATGAGCACTGTCAGAAGGATCCTGCTGGTCGACGATGACCGCGATTTGCGCGAGGCGTTGGGCGAGCAACTGGCGCTGCACGAGGAATTCGCCGCCATCAGCGCGGCGACGGCGAGCGAGGGCGTGGCGTTGGCCGGAGCTCCCGAGCATGTCGACCTGATCATCATGGATGTCGGCTTGCCCGATCTCGACGGCCGCGAGGCGGTCAAGCTGATCCGCCGCAACGGTTTCCGGGGGCCGATCATCATGCTGACCGGCCAGGATTCGGAAGCCGACACCGTGCTCGGCCTCGATGCCGGCGCCAACGATTACGTCACCAAGCCGTTCAAGTTCGCCGTGCTGCTCGCCCGCATCCGGGCGCAGCTTCGCCAGCACGAGGCGAGCGAGGATGCGATCTTCACCGTCGGCCCGTACACGTTCAAGCCGGGCTCCAAGCATCTCGTCACCGAAAAGGGCTCGAAGCTGCGGCTGACCGAGAAGGAAACCGCCATCCTGCGCTTCCTGTACCGGGCCGGGCGCGAGGTGGTGACGCGCGACGTGCTGCTGCAGGAGGTGTGGGGCTACAATGCCAACGTCACCACGCACACGCTGGAGACGCATATCTACCGGCTGCGGCAGAAGATCGAGAAGGACCCGGCCAACGCGCAGCTCCTGATCACCGAGGCCGGCGGCTACAAGCTGGTGCCGTAGGATGCCCTCTCCCGCTTGCGGGAGAGGGTGGTTGAGCGGAGCGAAACCGGGTGAGGGGAAGCATGCGCGATGAAATCCCCGTAAATTCGACGTCTCGGGTGCGTGCGATGCCTCGGCAACCGACTGAGGCCGAATGAAAGCTCTGGTTCTTGCTTCGTGATCGGGGGGCTGTGATCTGCCTGCTGATCTCCCCTCATCCGCCTGCCGGCACCTTCTCCCGCAGGCGGGAGAAGGGGGCAATTCTGCTGTCGGCGAGGCACATGCTCAAAACTCCAGCGTGGCGATGACCGGCACATGGTCGGACGGGCGTTCCCAGCCGCGCGCGGCGCTGAGGAATTCGATTTGCGCCGCGTTGCGCCCGAGATCGTCGCTCAGCCAGATATGGTCGAGCCGACGGCCCTTGTTGGAGGCGGCCCAGTCGGCGGCGCGGTAGCTCCACCAGCTATAGAGCTTCTCGGGTTCGGGGCGCAGCGCGCGCGCCGTGTCGATCCAGCCGCCGGCCATGCGCAGCCGCTCGAGCGTCGTGGTCTCGATCGGGGTGTGGCTCACCACCGAGAGCAGTTGCTTGTGGCTCCAGACATCGTGCTCGAGTGGCGCGATGTTGAGGTCGCCGACGATGATCTCGTGGCGGCGCGTCGCGCGGCCCTCGATCGCCATCGCCTCGAGATCGGCGAGGAATTCGAGCTTGTGGGCGAATTTCACGTTCACGTCCGGGTCGGCGATGTCGCCGCCGGCGGGGACGTAGAAATTATGCACGGTGAGGCCGGCGGCGCGGCCGGCTTCCTCGGCCAGCGTCACGCCGATATGGCGCGCATCCTCCTCGCGGCCGTCGAGATGGCGCTTGGTCGTGACGGCGAACGGATGGCGCGACAGCGTGGCGACGCCGTTATAGCCCTTCTTGCCGCTGATCGCGATGTGCTGGTAGCCGAACTTGCGGAACGCGCCGAAGGGAAACATGTCGTTCGGGCATTTCGTCTCCTGCAGGCACAGCATGTCGGGCTGGTGCTCGCGCAGGAAATGCATGACGAGGTCATGCCTGAGGCGAACCGAATTGATGTTCCAGGTGGCGACGGTGAACTTGGGCAAGGCTGGCTCCACAGGTGGGGAGCCATTTGTCTAGCCGATCTCGCGCCAAAGCCAAACCGGGGTCAGCGATTGCTTTCGGGCGCGCGGCTGTAATCGATGGTGAACAGCTTGGCGGGCAGCTTCTTGGTGGTATCGATGTCGGACAGCGTCACCTGCGTGTCGAAACCCTGCGGATCGGTGATCACCCAGCGTTTCAGGGCGATCTCGGCATCGTCGAAGGTCAGGCGGATGCGCGAGGTGCCGCCGAACGTCGTCTTGTCCTCGAGCACTGCCGTGATGGTACCGTCGCGCGGCTCGCGCGAGATGCGCAGCAGCTTGGCGTCCTTGGTGATGTCGATATGGTTGGCGAGGAGGAATTTCAGCGGCGTCTGGCCGATGGCATAAAGGTCCTGCGTCGCGAGCTTGCGGTCGCGGATCACCACGGAGGTGCCGTCGGCGACGATCTCGAGCGGGCTCGGCGGGTCGTATTCGAAGCGCAGCCGGCCGGGGCGCTGCACGTAGAGGCTGCCCTCGAAGCGGCGGCCGTCGGCGCCGATCTGCACGAAGCGGCTGGTGAAGCTCACCAGCTTGTTGAGATAGGCGTTGATGCGCTGCACGCTCTGCTGCGCCGTCTCGACCGGAGCGGGCGTCGCCGCCTGCGGCGCGCCCGTCTTCGGCGCCGTGCCGCCCGGCTGCGGCGTCAGCGACAGCGGCGCGCCCTGCGCCAAGGCAAGGCCCGGCAGCAGAACCAGGGCGAAAGGCAGAGAACGGGAGAGAAGCGGCATCCAGCGGTCCGGAACTATCGGGAGGTTGACGTGAACGTGGTGGTTACGCGCGCGCTGTGGCGTTTCTGCGGCTGGGCATGTCGGGCATCTTGCGGCGGCGGGCGCCCCCGTCAAGCATCTTCCTCGACCTCGGTGCCGTGCATGAGGATTTCGCGTTTTCCCGCATGGTTGGCGGCGCCGACGATGCCTTCGTTCTCCATGCGCTCGACCAGCGAGGCGGCGCGGTTGTAGCCGATCTGCAACCGGCGCTGGATATAGGAGGTCGAGCATTTCTTGTCGCGCAGCACGACGCGCACGGCCTGATCGTACAGGTCGCCGCCCTCCTCGCCGAACGAGCCCTTGTCGAACACGGCGCCATCCTCGTCCTCGCCGGCCTCGTCCTCGTCGCCGACCAGCACCGCGTCGAGATATTGCGGCCGCCCCTGTGTCTTGAGATGGGCGACGACCTTCTCGACCTCGTCATCGGAGCAGAACGGGCCGTGCACGCGGCTGATGCGGCCGCCGCCGGCCATGTGCAGCATGTCGCCCTGGCCAAGCAGCTGTTCGGCGCCCATCTCGCCGAGAATGGTGCGGCTGTCGATCTTGGAGGTGACCTGGAACGAGATGCGCGTCGGGAAATTGGCCTTGATCGTGCCGGTGATGACGTCGACCGAGGGACGCTGCGTCGCCATGATGACGTGGATGCCTGCGGCGCGCGCCATCTGGGCGAGGCGCTGCACGGCGCCCTCGATATCCTTGCCCGCCACCATCATCAGGTCGGCCATCTCGTCGATGATGACGACGATATAGGGCAGCGATTCGAGATCCATCTCCTCCGATTCGTAGATCGCCTCGCCGGTCTGCTTGTCGAAGCCGGTCTGTACGGTGCGGGTGATGCTCTCGCCCTTGGCGCGCGCTTCCGCGACGCGGGCATTGAAGCCGTCAATGTTGCGCACGCCGACCTTGGACATCTTCTTGTAGCGGTCCTCCATCTCGCGCACCGCCCATTTCAGCGCCAGCACCGCCTTTTTCGGGTCGGTGACGACGGGCGTGAGCAGATGCGGGATGCCGTCATAGACCGACAGTTCGAGCATCTTGGGGTCGATCATGATCAGGCGGCACTGTTCGGGCCGCAGCCGGTAGAGCAGCGACAGGATCATGGTGTTGATGGCGACCGACTTGCCCGAGCCGGTGGTGCCGGCGATCAGGAGATGCGGCATGCGGGCGAGTTCGACGATGACCGGCTCGCCGCCAATGGTCTTTCCGAGCGCAATCGGCAGGCGGAATTTCGAGGCCTCGAAATCGTGGCTCGCGAGCAATTCGCGGAAATACACCATTTCGCGCTTCTGGTTCGGCAATTCGATGCCGATGGCGTTGCGGCCCTGCACCACGGCGACGCGGGCCGAGATGGCGCTCATCGAGCGGGCGATGTCGTCGGCAAGGCCGATGACGCGCGACGACTTGATGCCGGGCGCGGGTTCCAGTTCGTACAGGGTCACGACCGGGCCGGGGCGCACGTTGATGATCTCGCCGCGCACGCCGAAATCCTCAAGCACGCCTTCGAGCAGGCGGGCATTCTGCTCGAGCGCGTCGGTGGAGATCGTCGGGTTGGCCTGTTTCTTCGGCTCGGCGAGCAGGGTCAGCGGCGGAAGCTGGTAGTCGGTATCGAGCAGCGAAGGCTGGCTCTCGCGCTCGATGCGCTTGCTCGGGCGAATGGCGGGCGCGAGCGCTGCGACGCGCGAGGACGGCGCCTCGGCGCGGGCGGGTTCCGTTGGCGCATGTGCTGGTTCCGGGTCGGCGTCAGGCGCGGCGGGCTGCACGCGCCCGTGCGGGGCGGCGGCCGGCGCGCCATCGCTGGCGAAAACCGGCTCGCGCCGGCCGACCGCATGGCCGCCTGCCGAATGCCCGCCGGTTGAACGCGCGCCCGGCGAGATATCGGCGAGCGGGTCGTCCTCGGACGTGGCGCGCTCGACGAGTTCGCGCGCCTTGTGGGCAATGCGCCGGCCCGAGCCGTCGCGAAACCGCGCCCATTGCCGGCGCAGGCCGGCGCGGGTGGTCATGAACGCGTGGGCGAGGGCGCCGAGCGAGACGATGGCCAGCGTCGGCTCGTCATGCAGGTCCGGCCCGTCATAGGGCTTGTGGCCGGTCGCCGGCGCATCGTCCTCCTCGACGGGCTCCGGCGCGCCGGCGCGCAGCGCCAGCGTGATCAGCAGCAGCGCGGCCACGAACAGGGCCACGCCCCACACGGCGTGCGACCAGAAATTGTCGAGCTTGAGCGCCGCCGCCGGAAAACGAAACACGAGATCGCCGACGACGCCGCCGAGCCCCGTCGGCAGGGGCCAGCGCTCGGTGGCCGGCAGGCCGGAAAACAGCGCGCAGGCGGCGAGCGCTCCGAAGAAGCCGGCCATGACGCGGGCGCGTCCGCGCGGCAGCGGCTGGCCGGCAAGCAGCTTCCAGCCCCAGACCGCGACAATGGCGAGGGCGACAATGCTGCCAAGGCCGAAAAGCTGCATCAGCAGATCGGCCGTGATGGCGCCCGGAAAGCCGAGCGCGTTGCGGGCATGCATCTCGGTGGCGTGGTTGATGGAAGGATCGCGCACCGACCAGGTGGCGAGCGCCAGCGCGGCGCCGATCGCCGTGACCACCAGCACGAGGCCGATGACCTCCGCCGCGCGGCGCGCGAGGAAGGCGCGCAGCGCCTCCGGAATGAGATCGATGGCCGAAAACCCTAGCCGCGTCGTCCGCATTGCACCTGGACCCATACTCGCCCTGAACACGCGAGCCGGCTCGGCCCGCCTGGCCAGAACCGCTCGCAGCCACGCTAGGCGAACGAAGTTAAGCGGCGCTTAACCAAGCGGGCCTCGAACGGGAGAAGGCGGAGGCGGCCCGCGCCGCACCCCGCCTTTGCACCCGCTTGTTCAGTTTTTGTCAGTAGTTGTAGGCGCGCTCGCCATGCTCGGCGATATCGAGGCCCTCGCGTTCCTGTTCCTGCGGCACGCGCAAGCCCAGCGCCAGATCGACAAGCTTGAACAGGATGGCCGAGCCGATGCCGGACCACAGGATGGTCAGGCAGACCGCCTCGAGCTGGATCAGCACTTGCGCTGCCATATCGTAATGGCCGGCGACCGCCTCGCCCGGCTTGGCGAGGTAATCGACCAGGCCGGTGCCGCCGAGCGCCGGCGCGACGAGAATGCCGGTGGCGATGGCGCCGATGATGCCGCCGACGCCGTGCACGCCGAACACGTCGAGCGTATCGTCGTAGCCGAAGGTGTTTTTCACCGTCGAACAGAAGAAGAAGCAGGCGGCGCCGGCGACCAGGCCGAGCACGATCGAGCCCATCGGTCCGGCAAAGCCGGAGGTGGGCGTGATCGCGACGAGGCCGGCGACCGCGCCGGAGACCATGCCGAGCAGCGACGGCTTGCCCTTCATCGCCCATTCCACGAACAGCCATGACAGGGCGGCGGCGGCGGCCGCGACGAATGTGTTGACGAAGGCGAGCGCCGTGGTGCCGTTAGCCTCGAGATTCGAGCCGGCATTGAAGCCGAACCAGCCGATCCACAGCAGCGCCGCGCCGATCATCGTCATGGTCAGCGCATGCGGCGCCAGCAGGTCGCGGCCGTAGCCGATGCGCTTGCCGAGCATCAGGCAGCCGACGAGCCCGGCAATGCCGGCATTGATATGCACCACGGTGCCGCCGGCGAAATCGAGCGCGCCCCATTTGAACAGCATGCCGGCATCGGCGCTGACGGCGTCGAGCGTGGTCTGCGCCGCCGCCTTGGCGGCGGGATCGGTGGCGGCGGCAACCGCCTTGGCGGCATCACCGAGCGCGTCCGGGCCGGCCCAGTACCACACCATATGCGCCATCGGGAAATAGATCAGCGTCACCCACAACACCACGAACACCATCAGCGCCGAGAAGCGCATGCGCTCGGCGAAGGCGCCGACGATCAGCGCCGGTGTGATGCAGGCGAAGGTCATCTGGAAGGCCATGTAGACATATTCCGGGATGACGACGCCGTTCGAGAAGGTGGCGGCGGTCGAACTGGCGTCGACGCCGGCGAGGAACGCCTTCGAGAAGCCGCCGACGACATCGTTGAGGGCGCCGCCATTGGTGAAGGCGAGCGAATAGCCGTAAGCGACCCAGAGGATGGCGACGGTGCACACGATGGCCATGACCTGGGTCAGCACCGAGAGCATGTTCTTGGTGCGCACGAGGCCGCCATAGAACAGGGCAAGGCCCGGCACCGACATCATCAGCACCAGCGCCGTCGCCACCAGCATCCAGGCGGTATCGCCCTTGTTGGGCACTGGCGCATCGGCGAGCGCGGCGCCGGTCGAGGCGACGAGGCAGGCCGGAATCATGAGCAGGCCGGCAAGCCTGATCGGAAAGGGCCTGGCCGGGAATTGGATTGTCATCGGAAAAACTCCTGTCGCGCCGTGAGCCGGCATCAGAGGGCGTCGCTGTCGGTTTCGCCGGTGCGGATGCGGACGGCGTGGTCGACAGGCATGACGAAGATCTTGCCGTCGCCGATCTGGCCGGTGCGGGCGTGTTCGGCGATCGTCGCGACCACGGAGCCGGCGAGGGCGGCGGGGACGGCGATCTCCAGCTTGATCTTGGGCAGGAAACTCACGGCATATTCGGCGCCGCGATAAATCTCGGTATGGCCCTTCTGGCGGCCGTAGCCCTTGACCTCGGTTACGGTCATGCCGTGCACGCCGAGCGCGCTCAGTGCATCGCGGACCTGCTCGAGCTTGAACGGCTTGATGATCGCCATGACGATGTTCATGGAAGCTGCCCCCAATCGGTGCGCGGCCGTGGCCGGCCGCCATTGGCTGCGGGCAAGGCCGGCATGGCCCTGCCCCGGCCGGGACAAAACAAACTTCGTGCCAGATACCCGGCGCGGCGGTTCAGGCAGGCAAACGCCGGCGCCCGGCCGCGAGCGGCCGGCTTCCATGCTCATAAATCAGGCAAATGCCGCCGCGGCGGGCGGTTTGGCAGCGCGTTACCGCGTGCGGGGCCGGATCAGGCCCTCCTGCGCCACCGAGGCGACCAGCACGCCGTCCTGGCTGTAGATGGCGCCGCGCGAGAAGCCGCGCCCGCCGCCGGAGAACGGGCTGTCCTGCACGTAGAGCAGCCATTCGTCGGCGCGGAACGGGCGATGGAACCACATTGCGTGGTCGAGGCTCGCCGCCTGGATGTCGCGGTCGAACACCGAGCGGCCATGGGCGATCAGCGCGGCGTCGAGCAGCGTCATGTCGGAAGCATAGGCGAGCGCGCACTGGTGCAGCACCGGATCGTCCGGCAGCGTGCCGGTGACCCTGATCCAGATGTTGAAATAGGGCGGCATCGGCTCGCGCGACAGGTAGCGGCCATATTCGACCGGCCGCAATTCGATCGGGCGCTCGCGCTCGTAATAGGCGCGCACCGTCGGCGGCATCCGGTCGAGCGCGGTCGCTTTCAGGGTCTGGTCGCTCGGCAACTGGTCGGGGCCGGGCACGGCGCTCATGTCGATCTGGTGGCTGAGGCCGGGCTCGTCGCGATGGAACGAGGCCGAAAGCGTGAAGATCGTCTCGCCGTGCTGGATCGCCTTGACGCGCCGCGTGGTGAAGCTGCGCCCGTCGCGGGTGCGCTCGACCTCGTAGATGATCGGGATTTCCGGATCGCCCGGCAGCAGGAAATAGGCATGCAGCGAATGGGGCGCGCGATCGGGCACGGTGCGGCACGCGGCGACCAGCGCCTGGCCGATGACCTGGCCGCCGAACACGCGCTGCCAGCCGATCTTCGGGCTGCGGCCCCGGAACAGGTTCTGCTCCAGCGTCTCCAGGTCGAGAATATCGACCAGGTCTTTCACGGCGGTGCTGGACATGGCGGCTCTGGACATGGCGGCTCCGGTGCTTCGGTTGATCGCGCTTTGCGGATATGCTGCATGAGAGCATGGGCCGCGCCTGTCAATCGGCGCGGGCCGCTGCGAGCGGGAATGAGGCGTGCGGTGAGCGAAGAGACGAGGGACCTGATCATTGCCGGTGGCGGCGCGGCCGGGCTGGCGCTCGCTACGGCGCTGGCCGGCCGGCTCGGCGCCGGTTTCCGCATCCTGCTCTGCGAGCCGGCGGCGCTAGCAGCATCTGCCGAGGATGGGCGGGCTTACGCGGTCGCGGCCGGCCCGCGCCGTTTTCTCGCCTCGCTCGGCATCTGGGACGAGCTCGCGCCACGCGCGCAGGCCATGACGGCGATGGCGATCAGCGACAGCGCGCTCGCCGCGCTTTACCGGCCGGTGCTCTTGGCTTTCGACGGCGAGATCGCGCCCGGCGAACCTTTCGCGCATATGGTGCCGCATGCGCCGCTGATCGCGGCGCTGGCGAGCGCCGCGCGCGTGGCCGGTGTCGAGATCGCGGCGACCAGGGTACTGGAAGCCGTGCCCGAGGCCGGCACGATGCCGGCCAGGCTCGAAGACGGCCGCACGGTCCGCGCGCCGCTGCTGGTCGCCGCCGATGGCGGGCGCTCGCGGCTGCGCGAGGCGGCCGGCATCACCTGCCACGGCTGGGCCTATGGCCAGAGCGCCATCGTCGCCACCATCGCGCATGAGCGCGCGCATGGCGGCCGCGCGGTGCAGCATTTCCTGCCGGGCGGGCCGTTTGCCATCCTGCCGCTGAAGGCGCCCGACGGCAGCGGCACCTGGTCCTCGATCGTGTGGAGCGAGCGGCGCGAGACCGCCGAAAGGCTGATATCCGGCGATCCCGTCCGGTTCGAGGAGGCGCTGGCGCAGCGTTTCGGTGCCGAACTCGGCCGCATCGACCTTGTCGGCAAGCCAAAGCTGTTCCCGCTCGAGATGCGGCTGGCGCGCCGGCTCTCAGCCGAGCGCCTGGTGCTGCTCGGCGATGCCGCCCGCACCATCCACCCGCTCGCCGGCCAGGGGCTCAATCTGGCGCTGAAGGATGCGGCGGCGCTGACCGATTGCGTGCAAGACGCGGCCCGGCTCGGCCTCGATTACGGCGCGGCGGATGTGCTCGAGCGCTACCAGCGCCGCCGGCGCTTCGACGGCGCCGCCATGGCGGCGATGACGGATGGGCTCAACCGGCTGTTCGGGCTTCCCGGACCGGGCGCACGGGCGGTGCGCGAGATCGGCCTCGGCCTCGTCGACCGCTTGCCGCCGCTGAAACGGTTGCTGATCGGCGAGGCGGCGGGAACGCAAGCAGGGCGGGGCGTGCAGCGCTGAGTGGGGTAAGGTCGCGTGTCACCTCTCATCCGGCGCTTCGCGCCATCTTCTCCCGCACGCGGGAGAAGGGTTCTTGGCCTCTCAAGCCGCCGGCGTCTCGTCGAGGCGGCGCGCTTCGTCCGGCAGCATGATCGGGATGCCGGCGCGAATCGGATAGGCGAGCCCGGCAGCGCGGCTGACCAGTTCCTGGCGCACGGCATCGTATTCGAGCGTGGCCTTGGTCACCGGGCAGACCAGGATTTCGAGCAGGCGCGGATCGATGCCGATGGTCGATTCGGCCGGCTGCGGCACGGGCTCGTCGAACGGGGTGAGCGTGCTCATTGCATCGGGGTCTCCGAATCGCCGCCCTCGCGCGCAAGCTCCATCTCGGTGATCGCGACCAGCATTTCGGCGCGGGTCTTGAGGTCGGGCGCCTCGAGCAGGGCCTGCTTTTCCTTCTCGCCGTAGGGCGCCATCATGGCGAGCGCGTTGATCAGCGGCTCGTTCGGGGCCTGGCGCACATTGTCCCAGTCGATCTCGACCTCGTTGACGCGCGAGAAATCGCTGAGGGCTTTCAGCACCGCCTCGCGGTCGACCGCCTCCTCGCCGTCGCGTGGCATCAGGTCGCGCCGGTAGGCGGAGAAATCGACGCCAAGCTGGCGGTAGGGCGTCATCACGGTCAGCTCCTCGCGGGCGCGGAAGCGGCACAGGCCGGTGAGGGTGATGAGGTAGCGCCCGTCGCCGGTCTCGGCGAATTGCGTGATGCGTCCGGCGCAGCCGACCTGATAGAGCGCCGGCGGCCCGAGCGGCTGCTCGGCGGCGCTGTTGGGCTGGATCATGCCGATGATGCGGCTGCCGGCCAGCGCATCGTCGACCATGCGCAGATAGCGCGGCTCGAAAATGTTGAGCGGCATCTGGCCGCGCGGCAGCAGCAATGCGCCGGGCAGCGGAAACACCGCGATCACCTCCGGCAGGTCCTTCAAGGAGCGATGTTCCGCCATCGGGGCCTCCCTGGCCTCAGCGTGACCCTCAGGAGAACAGCACCGAAGACAGGCGCCGCCGGCCATCGGCGGTCGCGTCGTCCTGCGGGCCCCAGGCCTCGAAGAATTGCACGAGCTGCTTGCGCGCGCCGTCATCATGCCATTTGCGGTCGCGACGAATGATCTCGATCAGCTGGTCGACCGCCTCCTCGCGCCGATTATGGCCGGCGAGCGCCAGCGCCAGATCGAAGCGGGCCTGGTGATCCTTGGGGTCGGCGGCGATGCGGGCCTCGAGTTCGGCGGTGTCGCCGAGCGTCTCGGCCTGGCGCGCCAGTTCGAGCGCGGCGCGCGCGCCGGCAATGGCGGCATCACCGGCCTTGGCGTCCGGCACGCTGGCCAGCAGCGCCTCGGCCTGCTCGAGATCGCCGAGGCCGACCTGCAGGCGGGCGAGACCGCCAAGCGCCTTGAGGTTGTCCGGCTCCTCGGCCAGCACCGCTGCGTAAAGTGCTGCCGCGGCGGATGCGTCGCCCTCACCGGCCTGCTTTTCCGCCTCGGCCAGGGTTTCGTCGAGCGCCGCCGGCCCGAGCGGCCCGACGAGGCGCTCGATGAAGCCGCGGATCTGGCTCTCGGGCAGCGCGCCGACGAAACCGTCGATCGGCTGGCCGTTCGAGAAGGCGATCACGGCCGGAATCGACTGGATGCCGAGCTGGCCGGCGATCTCGGGATGGGCCTCGATATCCATCTTGACCAGCTTGACCTTGCCGTTCGCGGCCTTCACGGCCTTTTCGATCAGCGGGCCGAGTTGCTTGCACGGGCCGCACCACGGCGCCCAGAAATCGACCAGCACCGGCTGCCGGGTCGATTCGCTCAGCACATCCTCGCGGAAGGTCGCGGTGCTGGTGTCCTTCACAAGCGAAGGTGCCGCGCCGAACTCGGTCCCGAAGCTGGCACTGACGCCGTCCGCGCGGCCATTGGTCGTGTCGCCCTGGCTGCTCATACGATCCTGTCTCCCGTTCTCAGCCGATAGATGGGTCATCTCGGCGGCGGTTGCAATGCCGGCGGCCTCATCAGGGCTTTACGGTGCCCCCGGGCCGGGCTCGCCCGAGATGCGCGCGATCAGCGGCGGGTGGCCGAACGCGTCGAGCAGGCGTAGCAGGTCGGGCGTGTCGATCCCCGTCGACATGGTGTTGGTCAGCGGGTGGACGTTGAGGCGCGGCAGCGTCAGCAGGGCAGCGTCCAGCACCACGGTGACGGCGTTTTCAGTGTCGTTGATGGCGCCGAGCGGCGTGACCGAGCCAGGCGTCACGCCCCAATGGCGCAGGAGCTGCTCGGGGCCGGCGAAGGACACCCGGCCCGAGGCGCCGATCTTCTCGTGCAGGCGCTTGAGGTCGATTTGCGCCGATTCGAGCGCAGTGACGCAAAACAGCCGGCCCTTCTTGTCCTTGAGGAACAGGTTCTTGACGTGGCCGCCATCGATGACGCCGCGCAGCGCCTTCGATTCGGCGACGGTGAACACGGGCTGGTGCGTGACGGTGCTGGCGACGATGCCGAGCGCCGCGATCTCGCGCAGCACGTCCTGTGGCGTGCGCGGTGCGGTCGAGGTGGCGGGAAGCGGCTGGCTGTTGGGCATGGACCAAGCGATAGCCCGTCGCCCTCCGCGGCGCAATCCGGCGCACGGCGCCGCGATCAGGCAAGATTGCGCGCAAACGCCTGTTGCATCCGCGCGAGAGTTCGGGCATAGAACGCGCCTCGACGTCGCCGGTTTTCCGGTGGCGCATGGATGCGGGTGTAGCTCAGGGGTAGAGCACAACCTTGCCAAGGTTGGGGTCGAGGGTTCGAATCCCTTCGCCCGCTCCAGTTTCAAGCATAGTTCAAAGCCGCGGTTCTCCGCGGCTTTTTTGCTTTGCGGGCGGGTATTCGTAAGGCGTCTCGGAAACTTTCCGACGGCTCCCCTTCGACGCCGGACGATAATGCGACAGGCGGAACCAGCCATGCCCTTCATGACGACCAATCCGGCGCTTGCCCGGTCCCTGGCCGACCGGGACTACGACGATCCGACGCCGGTGCAGCTTGCCGTGCTGGCACCCGAGGCAGCGGGGCGCGATCTCCTGGTCTCCGCTCAGACCGGCTCCGGCAAGACCGTCGCCTATGGCCTCGCCATCGCCGAGACGCTGCTGGGCACTGACGTGCGCTTTGCGCCCGCAACCGCGCCGCAAGCGCTGGTGGTGGCTCCGACCCGGGAACTGGCGCTGCAAGTCCAGCGCGAATTCGCGTGGCTCTTCGCGGCGACGGGCGCCCGCATCGTGTCCTGCGTCGGCGGCATGGACCCGCGTCAGGAGCAGCGCCTGCTGAATCAGGGCGCCCATATCGTCGTCGGTACGCCCGGACGCCTGCGCGATCATCTCGAGCGCGGCCGCCTCGACATGTCCGCGCTGGGCGTCGCTGTGCTCGACGAGGCCGATGAGATGCTCGATCTCGGTTTTCGCGAGGATCTCGAATTCATTCTCGACGCCACGCCGCCCGAGCGGCGCAGCCTGCTGTTCTCCGCCACCATGCCGCGCGGCATCGCAGCCCTCGCCAAGCGCTATCAGCGCGACGCCCTGCGCATCGCGGTGGCGAACGCGGAAGGCGGTCACGCCGACATCGCATACCGCACGATCCGCGTCGCGCCGACCGAGGTCGATCATGCGGTCGTCAATGTGCTGCGCTATTACGATACGCCGGGCGCCCTGGTGTTCTGCAACACCCGCGAAGCAGTGCGCCGTCTGCACGCGATGCTGCAGGAGCGGCAGTTCTCCGCCGTGGCGCTGTCGGGCGAGCTGAGCCAGAAGGAGCGCAACAACGCCCTGCAGGCCCTGCGCGATGGGCGCGCGCGCGTCTGTGTCGCCACCGACGTCGCGGCGCGCGGCATTGACCTGCCGAATCTCGGCCTCGTCATCCATGCCGACCTGCCGAACGATGCCGAAAGTCTGCAGCACCGCAGCGGCCGCACCGGGCGAGCCGGCCGCAAGGGCGTGAGCGTGCTTCTGGTGCCGCCATTCCGCCGTCGCCGGACCGAGGAGCTGCTGCGGGGACTGGGCATCACGCCGTCATGGTCGGGCGCGCCGAGTTCCGAGGACATCCGCAAGCTCGACCACGAACGCATGCTGCGCGATGCAGTCATCACCGATGAGCCGGACGACGAGGATGCCAGCGCCGGGCTGGCGCTGCTTGCCGTGCATTCGCCCGAGCATGTCGCGGCCGCGCTGGCACGGCTCTATCGCCGTGGCCTGCCGGCGCCGGAGGAGGTCTCCGATCCGGGCGAGCCGCGCCCCGCGCGCGACCGTGCGGCCGAGCGGGTGTTTGGCGGTGCGTCTGGCGCCGGCAGCGTCTGGTTCCGTCTCAATGTCGGGCGCCGCAACAATGCCGATCCGAAATGGCTGCTGCCGCTGATCTGCCGGCGCGGCAACGTAACGCGAATGGAGATCGGCGTGATCCGTATCTTCGACGAAGAGACCGCCTTTGAGGTCGGCCCCGCCGCCGCCGCCCGCTTCAGCAAGGCGGTGCGCAAGGCGGATGGCGGCGATGTGATCATCGCGCCGTTGCCCGGCGGCCCACCGGCCGGCCATGCGGAGCGCCCGGCCCGCGCCAGACCGCCACGGGACAGGCCACGATACGAGAAGCCGTTCAGGGGCAAGACAGTCCGCGATGAGCCCGGGCAGGGACAATCTGTTGCTGGCAAAGTGGAGCATGGCCGGGCCGCGTTCGGGAAGCCGCGCGCGACCAAAGCGCCGGGGCATGGCAAAAGCGAGCGCCTGCCGAAGGGGTCGCGCCCGGCTGCGCCCGCGGGCAAACCAAGGGGAAAGCCGCCGCGCCGATGAGCGGCGGCCGGCGCTTCGGCATGTCGAGGGTGGGCGACGCCTGCCCGCCGAAGCTGGCGGCAACGTCACCGCGAACCGGATATCAGCGATCCGATGGCACTGTGGCGTGATGGGCGTGCCAGTGTCTGGCTATCTCGACCCTGGTCGCAAACCACACACCGTCATGCTTGAGCGCGCGATCGAGAAAGCGCTGCTTATCGGCATAACCGCTCCACCGCATGCCATGAGAGGCGATCTGCCGGTTCGCCTCTCATCGCGGTGTCGCCGAGGCGCAAAATGGCGCCGGATGGCGCAATGACCTTGCTTATGGTTCGCGGGGGACAAGCGCCTCTCGCATAGCGCGTTGAAAATCCGGTCGGCACCCATGGCTGGGCCGGCGCGAAGGCGCGCTGCTTCAGATTGCGCGCAACAAGCTCATGCTGACCGGGTTTGCCGCCGAGATCATTTCGCATTCTGATGGGATCATCAAAATCAGATGGAATGAGCTAAGCATCCGCACTATTCAGCGCGTCTTCCAGCCCTGCGCTCAAGCGATCGACGATCAGTTCGATCTCAGCCTCCGTGGCGATGTAAGGCGGGGCAAGGATGACATGGTCGCCGCTGACGCCGTCGATCGTTCCTCCGACCGGATAGCAGGCGAGACCGCGATGGAATGCCGCCGCCTTCACCCGGCCGTTCATGGCGACCTGAGGAGAGAATGGCGCCTTGGTGGCCCTGTCCTCGACGAGTTCTATTGCCCAGAAAAGTCCACGGCCGCGAATGTCGCCGACATGGGGATGGTCGCCAAAGCGGTGCCGGAGGATTTCGGCGAGAAGCCGCCCTCGTTTGGCGACGCGCGCGACCAGACCCTCATCGGCGATGACCTTCTGGACGGCGAGCGCGGCGGCGCAGGCAACGGGATGGGCCGCATAGGTGTGCCCGTGGCGGTGGAGGCCAGACCCGGACCGAAGCGCCGCCATGACGCGGCCGGCGACCAGGATGCCGCCGATCGGCTGGTATCCGCCGCCAAGGCCCTTGGCGATGGTCTGGATGTCCGGCGTCAAGCCCTCCTGCTCCCAGGCGTGCAAGGTCCCGGTCCGGCCGAGGCCGCACATGACCTCGTCGAAGATGAGGAGTGCGCCATGGTGGTCGCAGATCTCCCGGACAGCCTTGAAATAGCCGGGCAGTGCTGGAGCGCATCCGAGCGTCGCACCAACGACGGGTTCGGCCACGAAGGCGATCACGCGGTCGGGGCCGACGCGCTGGAACTCGGCCTCCAGTTCGTCGGCCAGTCGCTTCACATAAGCGGCGTCGCTCTCGCCCTCGCGCTGATCGCGATAGGGAAAGCACGGCGAGACATGGCTGAAATTCGGCGAAAGAATCGCTTCATAGGGCGGCCGTCGGACCTGGTTTCCGCCAACCGCGAGCGCTCCGAGCGTGTTGCCGTGATAGCTCTGGCGACGCCCGATGAAATGATCGCGTTGCGGTTCGCCGATCTCCAGCGCGTATTGCCGGCTAAGCTTGAGCGCTGCCTCCATCGCCTCCGAGCCGCTGCTCACGAAATAGGCATGCGTCAGCCCGCCCGGTTCATGGCCGACCAGGCGCTCCGCCAGTTCCTCGACCGGCTCGGCCATGTAGAAGCCGGTATGGACGTAGCTGACCCGCTCGATCTGCTGGCGGATCGCGTCGATCACGGCCGGGTGACCATGGCCGAGGCAGGCCACGGCCGCTCCGCCCGAGCCGTCGATGACGTCGCGGCCATCGGCGGACCGGATCGTGATCCCGGCAGCCGAGACCGCGATCTCCGGCATCTCGCGGAAATTGCGAAGCAGGACGTGGTTCATGATCAATCCTCCCGTGCGCGGGCATGCGCGCTGCTCTCAACTGCTCGTTCGCGTCGTCAGGCCTCGTCGGCGGCACGCTGTGGCGCTCTGAGGGCGATGTCGAGCCAGCCGAGGGCGTTGACCGTGACGACATCACCCTCGCCGGCCAGGACGGTCGTGGTCTCGGCCTCCAGGATGGCCGGCCCCTCGATCACGTCGCCAGGCGCCAGGCTCTCGACCTGATGCACCGGCACGGACCGCCATCCGTCGAAATAGGCACGGCGCGCCGTCACCGATCCATCGCCGGCCGGACGCGCACGCCTGGCTTCCTGCACGGGAGGCGCGACCCGGCCAACCGCCGACACCCGGGCATTGACGAACACGACCTCCTGGTCACGCGACGCATATGTGTACAGGTCCTCGTGACGCCGATGGAAGCGCTCCGCGACCTGCTCCGCGAGACTATCCTGCATCCAATCCAGATCATCGAGCGGAACGTCGACCTCGAAGACCTGTTCGCCGTACCGCATCTCCGCCGAGCGCTCGATCTGGATGTCGCCGGCGAACCAGGACGCGAGCCGGCCGACCGCGTCGGCTTCCAATTCCGCATAGACGGTGCGCAGGGCGTCATCGGACAGCGTGGTGCTGTCGCCGACATGCGTGCGGCTGACCTCGTAGCGCAGATCGCTCGTCAGCATTCCCCAGGCCGACAGAACGGAGGCAACCGTCGGCACCACGACCCTTGGAATTTCCAGCTCCCGCGCCACCTCGACGGCGTGCAGGCCAGCGCCGCCGCCGAAGGACAGCAGTGCGAACCGGCGCGGATCCACGCCGCGCCGCAGCGTCATGAGCCGGATTCCGTCGGCCATCTTCAAATTGATCAGCCGATGGATTCCTGCCGCAGTCTCGTCACGGGACAGCGCGAGTTGCCGCGCTTTCTCGTCGACGACACGCGCGGCCGCCGCGAGGTCGAGCGCGTGCCGGCCGCCCAGGAAATTCGTCGCGTCGAGATAGCCGAGCAACAGGTTGGCGTCGGTCACGGCCGGAGCCGCGCCACCGCCGCCATAACAGGCCGGGCCCGGTACCGCGCCAGCGCTTTCCGGCCCGACCTTGAACGTGCCGCCGGCGTCGATCTGCGCCAACGAGCCGCCGCCGGCCGCGATGGACGCGATGTCGAGGGACCGGAGCGCGATTCGTTCGCCCGCCAGGCCGCGTTCGGCGGACAGTGCCGCTTCGCCATCGGCAATGAGCGAGATGTCGGTGGAGGTGCCACCAACGTCGAAGGGGATCAGATCACCGATGCCGAGAAGCTGCGCGCAGCGCCGCGCGCCCGCGACGCCGCCTGCCGGTCCCGACAGGACGGTGGCGGCCGCGAGCCGCCCCGCCTCGGCAACCGGCGCCATGCCGCCATGGGACAGCACGATGAAGAGGCTGCCCCCGAAGCCCGCGTCCCGCAACCTGCGCTCCAGGTTGGCGAGGTAGAGGCGCACGGCCGGTCCGACATAGGAATTGACGACCGTGGTCGAAACGCGCTCAAACTCCTTGATCTGGGGCAGCACGTCGCTGGAGCGTGAGATGTAGAGGTCGGGCAGTTCGGCCCGGAGCCGCTCCTCGGTGGCAAGTTCGTGCGCCGGGTTCTTGTAGGCGTGCAGATAACAGATCGCGACGGAGGTCGCGCCCGATGTCCGGATCGCGGCGATGGCCTCGCCAAGCGACGCCTCGTCGAGCGGGATCATGACCGAGCCGTCCGGCCGGACGCGCTCCCGCACGCCGAAGCGGCGCTGGCGCGGGACGAGCGGCTCGGGCGGGCTCGAGCGCAGGTCGTAGCGGTCGCCCTTCAGGCCCTCGCGCATCTCGAGAATGTCGCGATGGCCCTCGGTCGTCAGGAGCGCGACCTTCGCCCCCTTGCGCTCGAGCAGCGCGTTGGTTGCGACCGTGGTGCCGTGAACGATCGCGCTCGTCCGGCCAAGCATCTCGGCCAATGGCAGGTCGTGACGCCGGGCGAGTTCCTCCAGGCCGGCGAGCACCCCGATGGACTGGTCGGCGGGCGTCGAGGGCGACTTCGCGAAAATGGTGCGCCCCGCCGCGTCGATCGCCACGAGATCCGTGAACGTCCCGCCAATATCGATCCCGATCCTGAAATTCGACATCTCAATGTGCTCCCTGGGCGGTCACGAGGCCCTGCAAAACGTCATGCTCGTGGGCATCGGCGCTCCGTTCGGTGGCAGGCCCCCATCCGCCGCCGCCGGCGGAGCGGATCTGGAAGACATCGCCGGGCCGGACCAGAATCCCGACCTCCTTGGTCTTGAGCACGCGCGGATCGTGGCCTTCGGACAACAGGCTGTAATGATGTGGCGGGCCGTCCTCGCCGCCGAGCATGCCAAAGGCACCGTAGCGGGCACCGTCGCCGGCGGTGTTGGCGAGCGCTGGCTTCTCCGTCTCGGCAACGAGATCGAGGGCGACGCCAAGGCCGCCGCGATAGCGGCCCTTGCCACCGGAATCGGGCAGGAATTCATGCCGTGCGAAGTGAAGCGGGAAGCGGACTTCCGCGAATTCGATGCTCCCGAATTTCAGGCCGCCGACGGAATCGAACTCGCCGATCGAGGACCAGCCGTCACCGGCGGACGATGCGCCGCCGCCCGGCCTGGCGTGGAACATGTGCCAGATGAACTGGCGGCCGGTGCGCGGATCCTCGCCCTGCAACGCGATCCGGAAACGGCGCCCCCAGCCGCCCATCGCACGCTCCGGGCAGGAATGCGACAATGCGGTCACGATGGCCTGGACAATGCCGTTCGACGGGTGGCTGGTGCACATCGTGACCGGGCGCCCCTCCTCCGCCCATACGATGGTGCCCTCGCGCAGTTTCACGCTTAGCGGCCTGAACGAGCCGTCGTTTTTCGGAACGTCAGGGTCGATCAGATAGGCGAAGGCCATGGCGCAGGCCGATTGGGCATTGGCGTGGGACGAGTTCACGAAGCTGGTCGATTGGGGATCGGAGCCGGTGAGATCGACCTCAATGTCGCTCCCCTTCTTGGTGACCCGCGCATGGATGCGGATATTCTCGCGCCCATGGCCGTCATCGTCCAGGAAGGCTTCTCCCTCGAACACGCCGTCCGCCCAGGTCGACACGATGGCCCGCGTCCGCCGTTCGGCCGCGTCGAAGAACGATTCGATGGCGCCGAGGACCGTCTGGGCGCCGAGGTCGCGCAGCAGTTTCACGATGCGGCGCTCGCCGAGATGCGCGGCGCCGACCATGGCCGCGAGGTCGCCCCTGAAATCGTGGCCGTTGCGCGTATTGAGGGCGAGGAGGTCGAGCAGGTCGTCGCGTTGCCGGCCAGCCTCGTAGAACCTGATCGGCGGCACTCTCAGGCCTTCCGTCCAGATGTCCCGCGCCGACGGATTATAGGCACCGTGCGTGGAGCCCCCGATGTCGCTCTGATGTGCCCGCACCACGGTCCAGAACAGGCGCTCGTCACCACTGAAGACCGGCACGAACGCCGTCAGGTCCGGAAGGTGCGAGCCGCCATAGGCCGGGTCGTTCAGCAGGAAGACGTCGCCCGGCACGATATCGGAAAAGCGCGCCTCGACGGCCCGCGTCGCCCATGGCAGCGCGCCGACATGCACCGGAATGTGATCGGCCTGCGCCACCAGCCGCCCGCCGGTATCGGTGATGGCAATGGAGAAGTCGCGGCTCGAATTCAGGATCTGGGAGAACGACGTGCGCAGCATCGCCTCGCCCATCTCGCTCGTGATCGAGGTGAGGCGATGCTCGACGACCGAGCGGGTGATGGGATCGACCGAGCGTGACATGAACATGGGTCCTTCAGGAATGGAACTGGCCGCCGGGGGCCGTATGAGCGCGGGCGGAATGCTGTTTCGCCCGGAATCAGGCTCGCCCGGCGATCGCGGCGGCCTTGGCGCGCACGAGGGGCGCATGGGAGCGCGAAGCGAGATCGGGAAAGGTCATCGGACTCTCCTGGATGTCATCGGCCGAGATAGGCTTCGCGGACACGGTCGCTCCGGCGCAATTCGTCGGCGGAGCCGGCAAGCACGACCCGGCCGGTCTCGAGCACGTAGCCGCGATTGGCGACCGCGAGCGCCAGCACGGTGTTCTGCTCGACCACGAGGATGGTCAGGCCGGTTTTGCTGATCCGGCCAACCCGGTCGTAAACTTCCTCGGCGAGCCGCGGCGCGAGGCCGAGGGAAGGTTCGTCGAGAAGCAGGAATTTCGGGCGCGACATCAGCGCGCGGCCAATCGCGAGCATCTGCTGCTCGCCGCCGGAAAGCGACCAGCCGAGCTGGTGCCTGCGCTCCTTGAGGCGCGGAAAGAGGTCGAAGACCTGGCCGAGTTCGGCCTCGCAGCTCTTGCCCAGCCGGCGCCAGGCCGCCGTCGCGACGATGAGGTTTTCCTGCACGGTCAAGCCGGGAAATATGCGGCGGCCCTCGGGAGCGTGCGCGATGCCCATGCGGACGCGCTCGGCGCTCGAACGCGGTCCCAGGGGCTCGTCCTTGAACAGCATCTCGCCGCTGCGGACCTTGTTCAGTCCGGAAATCGTCTGGAGGAGCGTCGTCTTGCCGGCGCCGTTGGCACCGATCAGCGCGACCGTCTCGCCGGCGTTTACCGCGAGGTCGACACCACGGAGCGCGACGATGTCGCCATAGGCGACGGTGAGGTCCCTACACGCCAGCATAGGACGACCCCGCACCCAGATAGGCGTCAAGCACGGCCGGATCCGCCTGGATCGCCGTTGGCGTTCCCTCGGCGATCTTGCTGCCGAAGTTGAGCACGACGATGCGTTCGGCCAGCCGCATCACCATGCCCATATTGTGCTCGATCAGGACGATGGCGAGCCTATGCTCGGCCCGGATGGCCCGGAGCCGCGTCATCAGGTCCTCGACCTCGCCGGAGTTCAGGCCGGCTCCCGGCTCGTCGAGCAGCAGGATGCGGGGTTGTCCCGCCAGGGCGCGGGTGAGTTCGACCATGCGGCGATTGCCATAGGTCAGGGCCGAGATTGGTTGATGTGCGAAGCGCTCGAGCCCCATCAGGCCAAGCGTGTCGAGCGCCGCCTTCCGCAAGGCCGTGTCTGACCGGCCGGGCCGGTTGGCGGCTCCGACCATGACGTTCTCCAGCACGCTCAGGCGCTCGAAAAGCCGGCCATGCTGGAAGGTGCGGCCGAGCCCGGCGCGAATCCGGCTATGGGTCGCGGACCTGGTCACATTGCGCGCATTCAGCGTGATCGTGCCGGAGGTCGGCGGCGTGAGGCCGGTGAGGACGTTCAACAGCGTCGACTTGCCCGCCCCGTTCGGGCCGATCAGTGCGACGAACTCGCTTTCGGCGACGCTCAGATCGACGTCGGCCAAGGCCAGCAGCCCGCCATAGCGCTTCGAGATGCCACGCGCGTCGAGAATGGTCATGGCTGCGCCACCTCCGCGGCGGCGGTTTCGGGCGCGGGCGCGCGGCGGCGCCAGCGATCGAACAGGCCGATGATCCCCGTCGGCAGGAAAATCAGGATGCCAAGCATCATCAGGCCGAAAAAGGCCAGATAGCTGTCACCCAGGACACGCAGCCATTCCGGCAGGAATGTCAGCAGGGTCGCGCCGAGGATCGCCCCGACGATGGTGCCTTCCCCGCCGACGATCAGCATCGACAGGAAGGTAATCGACTGGGCGAAGCCGAAATCGTCCGGCGAGACGAAATTGACATGCGTCGCGAACAGGCATCCCGCGACCGCCGCATAGAGGGCCGACAGCGCGAAGGCGGCGACCTTGATGGCGGTGACGTTGATCCCCGTCATCGCAGCAGCCGTCTCATCGTCGCGCACCGCCATCATGGCCCGCCCATGGCGCGAGGACTGGATGAGCGAAGCGACGAACCCGAGACAGGCGAGGATGACGAGCGCGAACCACAGAAACGGCTGTTCGCCGGAGAGCGCATATCCGGCGATGCTGAGGCCGGGTATCTTGGCTATTCCGTTGGTCCCGCCCGTAAGCTCGATCCAGTTGGCGGCGACGATGACGAAGCTGACATTGAGGCCAAGGGTCGCGAGCGCGAGATAATGCCCCTTGAGCCGCAGCAGCGGGAAGCCGATGGCTGCCGCGCACAGGCCGGTCCCGAGGATCGCCGGGACGCTTGCAAGCCATGGCGACCATCCCGCCTGCGTCGTCAGGATGGCCAGAATATAGGCGCCAAGCCCCATGAACGCGGCATGGCCGAGCGAGATCAGGCCGACATAGCCGAACGCGAAGTTCAGCCCGATCACCGAGATGCCCGCGATGGCCGCCAGATTGAGCAGGCGCAGCGCGTATTCCGACACGCTGAGCGAGAGAGCGAACCCGACGACAAGCAGGCCCACTAGGCCGAGAAGACGCAGCGCCATCAGCCCCGATCCTGGATTTTTTCGCCGAAGATGCCCTGTGGCCGGAACAGCAGGAACAGGATCATCACGCCAAAGGCGATCAGGTCCTTGTAGGCCGAGGAGACATAGGACGCGCCCAGCACCTCAGCCAGCCCGACGAAGAATCCGCCCGCGATGGCCCCCGGCAGGCTGCCAAACCCGCCGATCACCGTCGCGGCGAAGGCTTTCAGGGCGATGGGATCGCCCATGTTGACATCGGCGAACCACATCGGCCCAAGCATCAGTCCGGCGATGCCCGCCATGACCGCGGCCAGAATCCACGTGAAGGCGAGCAGCCACTGCACGCGCAGGCCCATCAACCGGGCGACTTTCACGTCCTGCGCGACGGCCCGCATGGCGATGCCGATCGCCGTGCGATGCATGAGGAGCCAGAGCAGCAGGATCAACACGCCGGTCGCGATGACGACCGCGATGGCATGGGCCGAAATGACCGTGCCTCCGAGATCGATCATCATGCCGTCGAAGGGCGATGGCACCGGGAACGGCCACGACCCGAACGTCAGCAGCGCCATGTTCTGTATGGTAATGCCGATGGCGACGGTGCCGATGATCACCGTGACGATGGGGCTTGCGCGCAGCGGCAGATAGACGATCAGGTAGAACAGCGCGCCGAAGAGCGCCATCACCACGAGCGCGCCGATATAGCCGACAGGCATCGGCCAACCGGCGTTCACGAGCGTCGCCACCCCCGCGAAGGTGCCGACCATCACGAACTGGCCCGCCGCGAAATTCACCACGCCGGTCGCCGAATAGACGATCACGAAGCCGATCGCGGTGAGCGCGTAGATGCTGCCGAGCGCCAGCCCGTTCGTCAGGAGTTGGATGAGGTCAGCCATCAATCACCAAGGTGGACGTGCAACGCCTGTGGCCGATGGCAGCCCGCCCGGGGCTGCCGGTGGCGGCATCAGCCGAGCTTGAGGCGTTCGACGAGCTCGAGGGTCTTGGTGCCGGGCTTCGCCTTGACGACGGCGACACCATGAACGCCGTTGCCCTCCTGGTCGAAGGAGAAGGTCTGCCCGATCCCGTCCCACGCCTTCTGTGACGCGATCCAGTCGCGCAGGGCCTTCGGGTCGGTCCCGACCTTGCGCAGCCCCTCGGCGAGGATGAGCGCGCCATCATAATAGGCCAAGCCGTAAGCGTCGCCATCCTGGCCGAACTTCGCCTTGTAGCGCGTGACGAAATCGGCCATCCGGCCGCCGACGCTCGCATCGACGAATGTGTCGATCACACCCCAGACATTCACCAGATCCGCAGGCGACAGCAACTGGACCGAGGCCGGCAGGAAGGACGCGGAGGAGGCGATGACCGGCGTCTTCAGTCCGAGCGCCTTGATCTGGCGCAACAGAAGAGCGCCATCCGCCGGATAGACGAAGGTCAGGATGACATCCGCGCCCTTCTCCCGAAGCCGCAATAACTGCGCCGAGTAATCCTTGTCGTTCTGGCCATAGGCCTCGGACCCCACCGGGGTCACGCCCGCGGCTTCGAGCTGCTTGGCCGCCGCCTGCGCGCCGCCCTGCCCGAAATCGTTCTGGATGTACATGATCCCGGGCTTCGTCGCCTTGAGGATTTTGGCAAACTGCGCCATGCCGTGCGCGGCGAGCGAATCCGTTGGCCGGATCCGGAACATCCAGCCATTGCTGCTCGCGGAGACGGCGACGGCGCCGCCGGCATACATGACCGGAATGCCAGCCTTCACGACTTCGGGCGCGGTGGCGAGATTCTGGGTCGAGTAGCTGGACAGGAAGACGAACGGAGGCTTGGTATCCTGGACGAGTTTCACGAACGCGCTGACAGCCGTGCTGTTGGACGTGCCGGTATCCTCGATCACGAACTTGATGGGGCGGCCATTGATGCCGCCGGATTTGTTGATGTCCTCCTCGGCCATGGTCAACGTGTTGAAATACTGCTTGCCCGACAGCGACAGCGGACCGGTCGTCGGAATGGCAGCGCCAATGGCGATCGGCTCGCCGGCCGCGAAGCTGGGCCGGGCCCAGGCGCCTGCGGCGACCCCGGCAGCAAGAGAGAGAATGCCCCGTCGTGTCGTTATCATTGTCGCCCCCCGAGCCGTTACCGGCTTGTGTTTTGTGTGTAAATTCGCTAGTTCCGTTATCCGGAACAAAATTCCACTTTATGACGTGAGGCTAGACTCCGATTAGATCGACTGTCAATCCCGGCGCGGAGGGAAAAGCGCGCATGGTCGAGGCGAAGGCTTCCGGCCGCTCTCAAAAGCCGTCCCTGGCAAGCAAGGCCGGGCAAGAGAGCGTGACGAGCCCGCTCCATCGATACATGGTCGTCCTGGAACTGGTCTCCGCCTTTCCGGACGCCCTCATCCTGACCGATGTCAGCACCCTGCTCGGCCTGCCGAAAACCACGGCCCATCGCCTCCTTTCGGGGCTGGCGCGCGTCGGGCTGGTGGAAGGCGGCGGCAGGAGCAGCAGGTTCAAGCTCGGAGACCGCTTGATCCGGCTGATGCACAATTCGGCCGTCGACGGCTGGATTTCGGCGCTCGCGCAGCCACATCTCGAAGTCGTCAACGCGAAACTCGGCGAGACCAGCTTCCTGGCCCGGATCGTCGGGCACCGCATCCTGGTCGTCACCAGCGAGTCCCCCGAGGTGCATTGGCGCAGCTACGTCCAGCCCAACATCGAAATGGCGCCGCATGCGGCCGCGAGCGCAAAGGCCATCCTGGCATTCCAGACGGAGGCCATCGTCGCCAAGGCGCTCGCCGAGCCGCTGCCGCGCCTGACCGCCTATACCAACACCGATCCGGATGCTGTGCGCGCGATTTATGCTCAGGCGCGCGAAGACGGTTTCGCAACCTGCGTGTCCGAGATCGACGAAGGGCTCGGGGGGCTGGCCGTGCCCGTCATCCAGGCCGGCAACCGCATCCTTTACAGTCTCGGCGTCACCGGCCCCGTCCAGCGGATCATGGATGACGGCCTGGAAAACCGCATCGCCGTGCTCAAGGAGGTGTCCATCGCGCTCGCCAAGACGCTGAGCGCCGGCTCCGCCATCGCCGCCCGGACACAGAACCCGGCTTGAGCGCCGGGTTGCGCGATGGCTCAAGCCTTCGCCAGATAGCCGCGGGCGAGATCGCCCGCGATCGCTGCCTCAGGGCGCTCGGATGCCGGCCCATACCCGCCGCCGCCCGGCGTTCGCACCTGAATCCAGTCGCCGACCTCAAGGGCGTACCCCTCGCCTTTCGATACATGCGGCGGCAGCGTCACCTGCCCGCGCTGGCACACCTCGATCGCAAGCGTCCCGCCAGGCTCTCCTCCCATCAGGCCGGCCGGCCCGGTCACGCCGTGATCCATCACGAAGGCCGCCTTGGCTTCGCCGCGAAGCAGCTTGACGCGATAGTTGAGGCCGAAGCCGCCGCGATGCCTCCCGGCCCCGGCTGAACGCTCCCGGATGGCATATTCCTCGTAGAGGATGGGGAAGGCCTGCTCGAGCACCTCGATCGGCTGCGTCTTGGCGATGCTCAGGCTGGAGCAGCCGTTGGTCAGGCCATCGCCATCCTTCCAGGCGCCGTACCCGCCGCCGCTGAACATATACATGATATAGCGCCGGTCCTCGTCCGGGTCGTATCCGCCGAGGCTGAAGTTGCCGGAGGTGCCGAATGGCGCCGCGAACATCCGCTCGGGCATCGCCTTGCCCATGGCGCCGAACACCGATTCCATCACGCGCTGGCACACCTCGGCCGCCGCCCCGGCGCAGGGCCGCGGATACTGCGCGTCGAGGAAGGTGCCAACCGGCCGCTCGACCTTGAGTGGCGCAAAGCAGCCGGCGTTGATGGGCACGTCCGGGAAAATATGCTTCATCGCGATGTAGATGGCCGAGGTTGCAAGATCGGCCGGGCAATTCATCGGGCCCTTGCAGGGTGGGCTCGAGCCCGCGAAGCTGAACGTGATCTGCGCGCCTTGCACGGTCATGGCCAGGCGGATCGCCAGCGGCTCGAAGACGACGCCATCGCTGTCATTGTAGACGGTCGCCTCGTAAGTCCCGTCGGGCACCGACGTGATGTGAGCGCGCATCATCCGCTCCGACCGGGCTTTCAATTCCCCGATCGCGGCCTCGACGGTATCCGCGCCATAGCGGTCGAGGAGAGCCGTGAGTCGCTTCGCGCCAACCTTGAGCGCGCTCATCTGGGCTTTCAGGTCGCCGAACCGCTCTTCGGGAACTCGGACGTTGTTCAGGACCATCTGCACGATGTCGGGGTCGATCGCGCCGCGGCGCTGGATCTTGACCGGCGGGATCCGCAGCCCTTCCTGCTGGATTTCGGTCGCGGTGCTGGTGAAGCCGCCGGGCACCATGCCGCCGGTGTCGCTCCAATGGGCGACGTTCGACAGGTAGCACCACAGCCGGCCCTGATAGTGGAATGGCGCCAGCATCCTGACGTCCATCAGGTGTGTGCCGCCGAGATAGGGGTCGTTGACGATGATGACGTCGCCGTCCTCCAGATCGCGGCGCAGCCGGATGATGTGCTGGGTAGAGAATTGCAGGATGCCGATGAAGCTCGGCAATCCGGTATCGCCCTGCGCGATCACCTCGCCGGTGTCACGGTGATAGAGGCCGTTGGCCCGATCCAGGCCCTCCGAGATCACGGGCGAGAAGGCGGTTTTCTCGTGGACGAGGTCCATTTCCGACGCAACCTGCTTGAGGCCGTTCTGAATGACGGAGAGGAGGACCGGATCGAAGGCGATCGTCTGGCTCACGCGATGTCTCCCACTGCGATCACGAGGTTGCCTGACGGATCGACGGTGAGCGAGGCTCCGGGGTCGAGAACCGTGGTGGCATCCAGTTGCTCGATGATGGCCGGTCCGCTGATCGTCGCACCGACGGCCAGATGCTCGCGGCGCAGGATTGCCGTCTCCCAGCCCCGGCCATCGAACCAGACCTCGCGCTGCCGGATCGCCGGCTCGGCTGGCGCCGCATGGCGCGCGAAAAGCCCGCCGTCGATACTGCGCCGCGTTCCCAGGACGGTCGTGCGGAGACTGGCCAGCATCGCGCGCATCTCGCCGAGTTCGATCTCGAAACGCGCGCGATAGAGCTGGCAGAACGTCGCGAAGACGCGGCCCGGGTCGAAGCCGGGGCCAGTCACCGGAATGCGGAAAACATGGCTTTGGCCACGAAACAGCAGGTCGGCCTCGTGTTTGACGACCAGCCCTTCGATTGGGACCCCGTCATCGGCCACCTGCGCTTCTCCCGCGGCGCGATGCTCTGCGAGGATCGCATCCATCTCGGCGCCGTCGCAATCGAGCAACGGCCTGCCAACCGAGCGCACGAAGTCGTGCCGCAGATCGGCCAGGATGCAGCCGAGCGCCGATGTGGCGCCGGGATAGCGTGGCACGAGCACCTTCGGAATGCCGAGTTCGCGCGCAAGCGCCGTCGCATGCAGGGCGCCCGCGCCCCCGAAAGCGAAGACGGCATAGTCGCGCGGATCCTCGCCGCGCTCGATCGAGACCATCCGGATCGCTCCGGCGAGATGATTGGTGGCGACCGCCAGGATCGCCGCCGCCGCCGCCCTGGCATCGAGGCCAAGCGGCCGGCCGATCACGCGCTCGATCATGTCGCGCACCCGGTCGACGGGCACCGGGTGTTCCACGCCGGGCATGGCGGCGGGGTCGAGCCGGCCCAAGACGAGATTGGCATCGGTCACCGTCGGCTCGCTCCCGCCGCGCCCATAGCAGATTGGCCCCGGCCAGGAGCCGGCGCTGCCAGGCCCGACCTGAAGCAGACCCGCCTTGTCGATCCGGGCAATCGATCCGCCACCGGCCCCGATGGTATGAACATCGATCATCGGCACGCGCACCGGCACGCCATAGGCGACGTCCTTCTCCGCCGAAAGGGCCGGCTGGCCGTCCTTGATCAGGCTGACGTCGAAGCTCGTGCCACCCATGTCGCAAGCGATCACGTTGCGGTAACCGGCCTCGCTTCCGATCCGGGCCGCCGCCAGCGCGCCCGCCGCCGGCCCGGACATCACGGTCTGCGCCGCGCGATCGGATGCGGCACGCGCCGTCATCGTGCCGGCATTGCCTTGCATGATGAGGAGCTTCCGGTTCATCCCGTTGGCCGCCAGCTCCTCCTCCAGGCGCGACAGATAGCGCCACAGCAAGGGCTGGATGTAAGCGTTGACCGCCGCCGTCGACCCACGCTCGAACTCCCGCACCTCGCGCAGGATCTCATGCCCGACCGTGACGTGGCGGTTCGGCCAATGCGCGCGCGCGATGGCGGCGGCGCGCAATTCATGCGCCGGATTGGCGTAGGAATGCAGGAAATGGATCACGAGAGCTTCCACGCCCGCCTCGAGCAACGCCGCGACGGCCCGCCTGACGGCGGCCTCGTCGAGCGGCGTGATGACTTGTCCGGCCGCTCCCATCCGTTCCGGAACCTCGACGCGGCAATCCCTCGGAATGATCGCATCGAAGCTGCCCGTCAGCCCGTAGAGATTGGGCCGGGTGCGACGGCCCAATTCCAGCATGTCGCGAAAGCCGGTCGTGGTGATCAGGCCGCAGCGCACGCCTTTGCGCTCGAGGATCGCGTTGGTGCCCACGGTTGTGCCATGCACGAAGCTGGTGACCTCGGCGAGCGGAATCCCGAGCGCCAGCAGGCCCGCGATCACGCCTTTTGACTGGTCGCCCGGCGTCGATGGCACCTTGGCGACCCGAAATGTCCGCCCGTTCCGCCCCACCGCCATGATGTCCGTGAACGTGCCGCCGACATCGACCCCGACCTGCCAATTTTCCACTGGCTTCCCCTATTCCGATAATCGGAACTATGTTCCGATTAATGCCAGCGTATCGTGGCCGGAGAGCGTGTCAAGATGCCGCCCGTGGCGCGCGTGTTGCGCCCGGTCGTGCGGCGGCGGCAAGCAAGGCCCAGGCAGGTCGCCATGGTCGCGATCACCGAGCGCGCAATGCCGGCCGGGGCGATGTGCGCCACGCGCCATCCCAGGCAGCTGACATTGCCGATCATCGACAAGCGCGGCGAGAGCATTTCGCAAAAAATGCGGCTACCGGTTTGCTGCGAAATGCGCGCGCGTCATGAACCCAGGTGCGTTCACGCATTCGGCCCTGAATTTGCGCGATGAGCTGAGAACTGGAGACGGTTCAGGCCCGACCAACCAGCTGCCCCGTGGCGCGATCGAAGAAGTGAAGCGTGCCTGCCTCGACATGCAGCGCCAACGGCTCGCCGAGGGTCAGCTTGCAACGATTGTCGAGCCGGGCGCGTATCAGGCCCTCCGGCAGGGTGAGCGTGACGATGGTTTCCGCGCCGAGCTGTTCGATGCTTGAAACCGTGCCGGTGATCGCGCCGAGAGACGTCGCGCCGGCGTCGAGCGCGAGTTCCTCGGGGCGGATGCCGAGCGTGACCGCGCCGGGCTTCAGCGCCGTCTCGAGCCGCAACCGCGTCTCGGCGATCCGCAGCTCGCTGCGCTCTCCGGCTGCAATGATCTCGGCGGGAATCAGGTTCATCGGCGGCGAGCCGAGAAAGCCGGCGACGAAAGCATTCTGCGGTTCCCTGTAGACCGCCATCGGGGCGCCGACCTGCATGACGTGGCCATCCTTCATGATGCAGATGCGCGAGCCCATCGTCATCGCTTCCACCTGATCGTGGGTGACGTAGATCATCGTCGCGGCCAGGCGCTGGTGAAGGGTGGAAAGCTCGCCGCGCATGTTGACGCGCAGCGAGGCGTCGAGATTCGACAAAGGCTCGTCGAACAGGAACACCTTCGGATCGCGAACGATCGCGCGCCCGACGGCCACGCGCTGGCGCTGGCCACCCGAAAGGGCGCTCGGCCGGCGTTCGAGATAGGGTTCGAGCCCAAGGCTCAGCGCTGCCTTCGCGACGCGCCGCTCGATTTCGGCCGGGGAAATGCGGCGCCGGCGCAGGCCGAAGGCAAGGTTGTCGCGCACGTTCATGTGCGGATAAAGCGCATAGGACTGGAACACCATGGCGATGTCGCGGTCCTTGGCGGCGACATCATTGACCTTGCGGCCGTCGATCATCACCTCGCCTTCGCTGATGGTTTCCAGCCCGGCGATCATGCGCAGCGTCGTCGACTTGCCGCAGCCGGAGGGGCCGAGAAGCACCATGAATTCGCCGTCGGCGATCGACAGGTCAACGCCTTCGACGACCGCGGAGGCGCCGAAACGTTGGCCGAGGCCTTTGAGTTCAACCGTTGCCACCTGCGCGCTCCTACTTGACGGCGCCTGCCGTCATGCCCTGGATGAGCCGTTCCGAGAAAAAGGCGTAGAAGACCACGACGGGGATGACGGCGATCATCATCGCGGTGGCGATCATGCCGATATCCTCCATCTGGTCGCCCATGAATTTCTGGATGCCGAGCGGCAGCGTGCGCTTTTGATCGTCGCTGATCAGCACCACGGCATAGAGGAAATCGTTCCAGAGATAGATGAAGTTGAGAATGATCGTCGTGGCGATCGCCGGAAAGCCGACCGGCAGCGTGATCTTCCAGAACACTTCGAGACCGCCATAGCCGTCGATCCTGGCGGCCTCGTAAAGCACCTCGGGAATACGCGCGAAGAACGCCTCGAGCAGATAGACCGTCAGCGGAAGCTGGACCGCGACATAGACCAGCGTCAACCCGGTCAGGCTGTCGTACAGGTTGTACTCGACCATGATCTGGAACAGGGCGATGATGGTGATCTGCGGCGGGAAGATGATGGTCGAGAAGATCGCCGCGCCGATGAAGCGGCGGCCGCGAAAACGATAGCGGGCGAGGGCATGGGCCGCCATGGCGCCGACGATGGTGACGATGACGACCGCCGCCGCGCAGACGATGACGCTGTTCCAGAAATACACGCCGTAGTTCGAATTCGTCCACGCCTCGATATATTTCTCCCAGTGCAGGGTTCGCGGCAGGCCGTAAGGCGCGGCCATGATCTCGGGCGTCGTCTTCAGCGACATGCTCGCCACCCAGACGAACGGCCCGGCAGCGTATACGGTGTAAAGCACGAGGGCCGACGTGAGCGCGGCCCGCCCGAGCCAGTTGCGTGCCATGATCAGAACTCCAGCCGTTCGCGCTGGCGCAGGAGAGCGGTCAGCCCGATGACGGCGGCGATGACGACCAGGAACCAGATCACCGCGATGGCGGAGGGGTAGCCGAGGTCGAAGCTGCGCCACTCGAATGCGCGTTTGTAGATGTAGGTGGAGGCGGTTTCGGTCGACCACAGCGGGCCGCCGCGCGTGGTGATCCAGACCAGATCGAACACTTTCATGCGGCTGATGAAGGCAAGGACGAGCAGGTTCAGCAGCGTCGTCCGCAGCATCGGCACGACGATGTGGACCAGTTTCGCCCACCAGCCGCAATCGTCGAGCTCGGCCGCCTCCAGCACCTCGGTGGGCAGCGAATGGAGCGCTGCCAGGCACACGACCATGTTGAAGCCGACCCATTTCCAGCTGTCGGCGATGATGAGGGCCGGCAGGGCGGTCTCCGGATCGCCGAGCCAGGCCCGCGTCCAGCTTTCCAGCCCCAATGCGCGCAGAAGCAGGTTCAGCGCGCCCCAGTCGAAATTGTAGATCCACGACCACAGGATGGCGACGACGACGGTGGCGATCAGCACCGGCGTGAACCAGACGATGCGGAAGAAGCGGGCGAACGGCACCTTGGCGTAGAGAGCGAGCGCCAGCAGCAGGCCGAGGCCGACATCGATGAACGGCTCGAGCGCCGACCACAGCAACGTGTTGAACACCGCGCGCCGGAAGGTGTTATCCGACAGCAGCACCTCGCTGAAATTGCGCAGGCCGACGAAGCTCTCGCCGCCATTGGGGCGGATTTCGAACAGGCTGTTGTAGAAGGTGCGGGCGACCGGATAGGCGGTGAAGCCAATGAACAGCACGAGCGCCGGCGCCAGGAAAACCGCGATCTCCAGTCGGGCGCCTGCCAGCCACCTGCCGCTCCGGAATGCCTTCCCCGCCATTCCTCTCCCCCTTTGGCGCCGCGATTGCGAATCCGTTATTTTATATTAACGTATACGCTAATATGCGCTATAGCAGAATACTGTGTCAAGCTGACAATGCCGGCTTGCGGCTCGCGCGCAAGTTTGGCGTGATGATCCATATCGCGTTCGGAATAGAGGATTGCCCATCACGAACCACCCCGATGCCGAGAACCGCAGCGGCCACAAGCACTCCTTCGCGGAGGAAGCTTTTCGGCGGTTGAAGGCCCAGATTCTCGATAATGTGCTGCCGCCGGGCTACCGGGCGCTCGAAGCCGAGATCGCCCTCGAACTCGGCATGAGCCGGACGCCGGTGCGCGAGGCGCTGATGCGGCTGCAGGCCGAGGGCCTCATCCGCGTCGAGCCGCGCCGCGGCATGCTGGTCCTGTCGATTTCCCCGGAGGAGATGACCGAGATTTACGACGTGCTGACGGCGCTGGAAATCACCGCCGCCGAGCGGCTCGCCGCGCAGCAACCGGACGAGGCGACGCTGCAACCGTTGTGGGATGCGGTCGATGACATGGACGCGGCGCTGGCAAGCGATGATCTCGACCGCTGGGCCGATGCCGACGAGTCCTTTCATCGCTCGCTGGTCGAGCTTTGCGGCAACCGGCGCCTCGCGGCGACGGCATTGACGTTTCGCGACCAGATCAGGCGGACACGCCATCTGACCTTGCGGCTGCGCGCGAGGCCCATCCGCTCCAACGAGGCCCATCGCGATCTCCTTCGGACCATCGCGCGCGGCGACGCGGAGGCGGCCTTCGCCATCCATCGCGGCCAGCGCCAGCGCGCCGGCCGCGAGTTGATGGACATTCTCCGGCGCTTCCGGCTGGAGAATATGTAGCGGGCTTGCCGGTCAGCTCTTCTTCGTGCACGCCGCCGCCATGGTATCGATGGCCTTGTCGACGCTGACGAGCCCGGCGGGCAGGCCGACATTCATGACCTGCTTGTAGGCATCGAGGCAGCCGCCGCGCAGCCGGTCGAACAGCGCGCCCAGGAACGGTTTGGTGCCGGTATTGGCGGCGGCCAGATCGTCGAAATACTCCTTGTGGTCGGTCGTCAGCTTGGAATAGTCGACCTTGGCGCCGGTCTGGACGAGCACGGTCGAGACCCATTTCGCCGCCATGTCCGGCGTCGCCATCTCATTCAGCAGATCGGCGGCCAGCTTGATGTTCTTGCTGGCGGCATTGATCACATAGCTGCCACCGACGCGGCTGGTCTTGCAGGTCGGGCAGGCGGCGTCGGGCGGCACGGGATAGTTCATCAGGCCAAGCGGAAAGCCGACGGGCTGGCCGCCCTTATCCGGCGGATTGAAGGCGCGGCTCGGATAGAAGCTGCCCATCGGCAGCATCACCCCGCCTGGTTTCCGGTAGAAATAGGCATGGGATTCGCCGAGCTTGAGGCTGGCAATGCTCTTGGGGAAGGCCCCGGCGGCGGCGAGATCGTGGATATAGGAGAACACCGAGACGACGCGCGGGTCCTTGTAGCTGAGCGTGCCGTCGATCAGCTTCTCGTAATCCTCAGGTCCGAGCTTCTTGAGCAGCAATTCGCCGAACAGATAACCGCCGGGATAGTCACGATCGGCAACGCCGACGACAATCGGCGTCACGTCGCCGGCCTGCGCTTTCTTGACCAGATCGAGAAACGCATCGGTCTTGAGATGGCCGCCAGGCGGCAACTCCACACCGAAGCGCTTGGCGAGATCCTTGTTGTAATAAAGCTCGATGGTTTGCGCTTCGAGCGGCAGCCCATAGAGCTTGCCGCCATGCGTCCAGCCCGCCTTGGCCCAATCCTCGAGATTATCGGTGTTCAGAAGGCCGTCGAGGGGCGCAATCAGGCCGTTATCGATATACTCGACCTGGAACGGGTCGGCGTAGAAGATGTCCGGGCCGCGCCGGGCGCGCAAGGCCGATTGCAGCGCCGCGTTCAACGGCCCTTTCTGATACCAGCTGATCGCGACCTTCGCGCCGGGGTGCTTGGCCTCGAAGCGCCGCGCGGCCTCCTCGACGAAGGCGACCTTGGCCTGCTCATCCGCCCAATGGCTCCACAAGGTGATCGTCTGCGCATGCGCGGCGCTGCCCGCCAGGCCGGCGAGCCCGGCGGCAGCACCCAGAATCCAGCGACCGATGTTCATGATGTCACTCCCTGTTGCGCGGGGGCGTTTTCGCCCTCCATCGAAATGACCTGCGCCACGGCGCGGCCGAATCCTTGCGTGCCGAGCGGGCCGCCGAGATCGGCGGTGCGCAGATGCGGCTGCGCAAGCACGGTATCGATGGCATCCGCGATGCAAGCGGCGGCGTCCGTCAACGCGGCCTTGCCGTGGCGTTCGCCGAGCCAGGCGAGCAGCATGCCGGCCGAGAGAATGAGCGAGGTCGGGTTGGCCCGGTCCTGGCCGGCAATGTCGGGCGCCGAGCCGTGCTGGGCCTGCGCCGCGCACAGCCCGTCGCCGGCATTGATCGCGCCCGCGAGCCCGAGGCTGCCCGACAGTTCGGAGGCGAGGTCGGACAGGATGTCGGCATAGAAATTGGTCGCGCAGATCACGTCGAAGCGCGACGGGTCGCGCACCAGCAGCGCGCACATCGCGTCGATGATGACTTCCTCGAGAACGACGTCCGGGAATTCGGCGGCGACCTTGCGCACCTCGCGCAGGAACAGGCCGTCCGACAGGATGAAATTGTTCGCCTTGTGCACGGCGGTAACCTTCTTGCGGCGCTTGCGGGCGAGTTCGAACGCCCTGCGCGCGATGCGCTCGCAGGCGAAGGCGGAAATCTTGCGCACCGACAGGGCGAGATCGGGCGTCGGCATGAACTCGCCGGAGCCGGCCACCATGTTGCGGTCGGGATAGAAGCCTTCCGTCGCCTCGCGCATGATGACGAGGTCCATCGGCGCGCGCGTCTGGCCGATGCCGGGCCGGCTGCGCGCCGGGCGGACATTGGCGTAGAGATCGAGCTTGACGCGGACAGCGGCCGAGACGTTGACGCCGCCGGCATCGCGCGGCGGATAATCGAGATGCGAGATCGGCCCCAGAATGATGCCGTCGACCTGGCGCGCGCGTTCCAGCACCGCGTCAGGGCAGGTCGAGCCGCAGCGGTCATAGGCCTTGAAGCCGATATCCGCCATCTCGAAGCACAGGCCGAGCCCGAAACGGCGATCGACCGCTTCGAGGACGGCGAGCGTCGCCGCCGTGATCTCTTCGCCGATGCCGTCGCCAGGGAGGGTGAGAATGCGCATGCCGGGACCGTCCAGTGGATGTCGCCGGCAATTTCTATCAATGTATACGCTAAGTCAATAACAATGAATCCGCAAATCACGACCTTAGCGCGACATTGGCGCCGGTCTGCGATAGACACGGCCCGGCGTATCGCGGCGCGCCTTGGTCATGACCTCCCTGCCAAGCACGGCCTCGATGGCGTCGAGAGTGACGGCATCGTCGATCCGCCGGAATGGCAGCGTCTGGAGCCGGCCCTCAGCGGGAGGATGCAGGGGCGTATGCGGCCAGTCGGAGCCCCAAAGCAGCCGGTCCGGTGCCAGCGCGGCCACGCGGCGCGCGACGGGCAGCGCCGCCTCAAAACCTCCCGGCAGGCGTTCGAGTGCCGAAAGCTTGACGAATATATTGGGCGCGCTTGCCAGGCGCGCCAATGCCGCTAAGCTTTCGGCGTCGCTCTGCGCCGACAGGCCGGCGAGATGATCGAGGACGATGGGAACCCGCGCCGTCGCGACAAGGCCGGCCAGGGGAGAAAGCGCGTGCGGGCCGATCTGCAACTCGAGATGGCGCCCGCTCTGCCGGCTGATGGCGAGCCCATGTTCGAGGCGCCGCTGCGACATGTCCGACCATGGACCGCGAAGATCGAGCCGGAGCGCGACGATGCGCGGATGCGACGGCGGCGGGCCGGCCATTTCAGGGCAGGCGCCAACGGCGACCGCCACCTCGCCGAGCGCCTCGAGCGCATCGATCAGGCAACGATGGTCGTCGCCGTAGACGGTCGGCTGCACCAGCACGACATGCGACGCAGCGACCGCGCGCAGGTGCTGCCGCAGCATGGCGAGATCGGCGACGGACGGCGTATAGCGCCGCCCGGAAGCCAGCGCATAGCGGTCGGGGTGGCCGAAAACATGGACGTGGCAATCCCAGGTCACCTTATGTCTCCCAGCCAGGCGAGATGCGGCGCGAGCATGGCGCCGGGCAGCCGTTCCACCGTGCTTTGCTCCGCCGAGCGGTAGGCGGCGAAGGTGGCGTCGAGCGTGCGGAGATTGTCGGCCGGGCCGGTCTCGAACGCGGTGCCGCGCCGCAGCGCCTCGGCGAAATGCCCGATCGTGGCGGCATAGCTGCGCGCATAGGCGTCGGCGGTATCGACCATCAGCCGTTCGCGGCGTTGGCCCTCTGGCGTTTCAACCACCGTGTCGACCTCTCCCGCGCGCGACACCGTGAGCAGCCCTTTCGTTCCTTCGATGCGCAACGTCTCGCTCGGGGCGGGCGGGTCGTCGGCGCCAAGCGTCGCATAGCTGCGCTCGAGAATCGCCTGGGCATCGGGAAAGCGCAGCATCAGGCTGGCGACGTCCTCGCCGACGATGTCGTGCGAAACACGCTGCATCATGGCGACGATCGACGAGGGTTCGCCGAGCAGGAAACGGGCCACGTCGATCTGGTGGATCATCGATTCGAGCACGACGAAGCGCGCGAGCTTGCGGAAGAACGGCTGCCGCTGCAGACTCCAGGGTACCGGGTGACGCTGGGTCGGCACCGTGCCGGGCATGCGCAAATCCGAGCGCAAATAGAACGGCCTGCCGATGCGCCCCTCCGCCAGCGCCGCCCTGGCAACGCGATACCACGGCCGGAAGCGGAAATTCTCGTGCACCATCAGCCGGATGCCGGCGTCGCGTGCGGCGCGCACGGCATCAAGGGCATCCTCGAGGCTTTCCGCCAGCGGTTTCTGGCAAATGACATGCGCGCCGGCCCTGGCTGCGAGCCGCACATGCGCGACATGGCATGCCACCGGCGAGCAGATATCGACCACGTCAGGTTTCAGGGCCGCGAGCGCGGCGGCGGCATCGCCATGGACCTCGGGGATGCCGAAGGCCTGGGCGCGCGCCCGTGCGGCAGATTCGTCGGGCGAGACGATGCCGACCACCGCCGCGCCCGCTTTCGCCCAGCCGGCGAGATGGTAGGGGCTGACGAAACCGGAGCCGATCAGGAGAACGCGCATTTTCCTCAACTCGTACGTTGATGAAAATCAACGTATGCATTATTGATGGGCCATGTCCAGAATCGTCCTCATTCACGCCGTTCGTGTTGCCATGCCGCCGATCGCCGAGGCCTTCGCGGAATTGTGGCCCGAGGCTAGCCTCGTCAACATCCTCGAGGATTCGCTCAGCCCCGACCGGGCGCGGGAAGGCGACCTGACATCGGGCATGACGGCACGGATCAGGGCGCTCGGCAACTATGCCGTGCAAGCGGGTGCGGACGGTGTCCTCTATACGTGTTCGGCGTTCGGCCCGGCGATCGAAGCCGCTGCACGCGAACACGCGGTTCCCGTCCTGAAACCCAACGAAGCCATGTTCGACGAAGTGCTCGCCATTGGCGGCAGGGCCGGCATGGTTGCGACCTTCGCGCCGTCCATTGCCTCGATGGAAGCGGAGTTCCGGGATGCCGCGGCAAAAGCTGGCAAGGCTGCTTCCCTGCGCACCGTGCTGGCCGAAGGGGCCATGGCGGCCTTGCAGGGCGGCGACGGCGCCGAGCATGATCGCCGCGTGGCCGAGGCGGCGACGACGCTCGCTGGTTGCGATGTCATCATGCTTGCGCATTTTTCCACGGCACGTGCGCTTGCGGCGACCGAGAAACGCACCAAGGCGCATGTCAGCACGGCGCCGCATGCCGCGGTCAAGCTCCTGAAGCGACAGCTCTCAACATAGCGAGACCATTGGCTCGGTCTAATGCGATTTTTGCTCTAGCGGCCCGAAGCCGGCGAACCGCCCTTCTCGATGAAGCTGCGCAGTTCTTCGAGTGAAGCGAAGCTGTAAAGGCCGTTCGGCGTCAGCGCTTCGACGGAGCCATCGCCATACATGGTGTAGCTGTTCGCCCCCACCGTGTAGCTGCCGATGACCTTGCGGCCGGATTGTTCGGGTTCCGTGGCTGATTCCTCGCCAAGCGGCGCTTCCTGCGTGCTCGCCTGCTCGGCCTCGGCCGGTTCGGGCGTGAATTGCGCGCCGCCATGCCACGGCGGCAAATCCTCGATGACCGCTTCCTCGACGGCCGCTTCGGACGGCCCGTCTCCAGCCTCTGCCTGCGGCTCGTCTCGCGGCTCGGGAGCGGCAGGTTGCTGCTCCGCGTCGGATTCCCGCTCCGCTTCGGGCGTCTGCGGCGCCATGGCGGGCGGGCCAAAAATGCCGCCGAGTCGGTCACGCCCGCGCGTCAGCCGCGCAGCATCCAAGTCAGGCACGAGGTCAGGCGCGAGATCGGGCTCGGCCTCCAAGGCCGGCTCGGCCGGCGCCTCGGATTCCTGCTCCTTCTCGCCCTGATGATGGGTTTCGTGCGCCTGACCGGCTCCGAAAGCGGCTTCGGCCGGCGCCGCTTTCGGTGCTTCCGGCGCCAGCAGGTCGTCAAGCCCGAGATCGACCTCCGGCAGCGGACGCAACGCGAATGGCGCGGCGCTAGGCTCCGGCGCGGCCGGCACAGCGCCGGCGTCGTGCTGCGCGGATTTTTCCCGGCCAGGCGCGTCTTGCCCGGCCTTCTCGGGCAAAAGCGTTGTCGCGGCGGCGGCAACGGCGGCGATGCCGATCTCGCCCGGCAGGCCCGGCCGCTGATCCCGGGCCGCTGGCAGGCTGCTGCCGCGCAACGGCGGCACGGGCGCGGCCTCACGCGCCAGGCCGGTCTCGCTGCCAATCTCGCGGCCAAGCAGCCGTGACAATTGCTTCAACCTGACCGAGAGCACCGTCAGGCCGATCATGATCGCGCCGGCGCTGGCGGCGATCGTGCCCGAAACCGTATAGGCGACACCGCGCTCGGTGCCGCCGAGATCATATCCGAAATACAAGGCGGCAAGGCCGCATACGCCACACAGGGCCGCCAGCACGCCCAAAACAATCGACATCGTAACCTCTTGACGGCGGTGCTTATGCTACCTGGTTAAGACTAAACCGAAATGCGTCATATGCAACTTCCGGCAACCCGATGCGTTCCCTTGCTGGGGCGTTCCGCGCCCGAATGCCGGAATATCGGGGCGCCCAGTTGCCCAAGGCACCGGTCCGGACTAGGTACATAGTGTCAGCCGTGATGATGCTGCTCCGGCAGCCCCACGCTCGCAATAAAGGATTCTCGCAATGACTTTCAGCCTGCCCGAACTGCCTTACGCCTACGAGGCGCTGCAGCCCTATATGTCGAAGGAAACCCTCGAGTTCCACCACGACAAGCATCATCAGGCCTATGTCACCAACGGCAACAACCTCTTGAAGGGCTCGGAGTTCGAGGGCAAGTCGCTCGAGGAGATCGTCAAGGGCTCGTTCGGCAAGAATGCCGGCCTGTTCAACAATGCCGGCCAGCATTACAACCACGTCCATTTCTGGAAGTGGATGAAGCCGAATGGCGGCGGCGACAAGCTGCCGGGCGCGCTCGAGAAGAAGATCGTCGCCGATCTCGGCTCGGTCGCCAAGATGAAGGAAGATTTCGCCGCCGCCGGCGCCGGCCAGTTCGGCTCGGGCTGGGCCTGGCTCGCGGTCAAGGACGGCAAGATCGTCGTCATGAAGACCGCCAATGGCGAGAACCCGCTCGTGCATGGCGCCAAGCCGATCCTCGGCGTCGATGTCTGGGAGCATTCCTACTATATCGATTATCGCAACCGCCGGCCGGACTACCTCAAGGCCTTCATCAACAATCTCGTCAACTGGGATTATGTCGACGAGATGTTCCAGGCAGCCATCAAGTAAGCCGGCCATCGGTTAAGCCTGCTCATCGCGGCATCGATCGGGAAACGGGGCCTTTTGGCCCCGTTTTCGTCAGGCCTACAGGTTCCACCACAGGAAGCGCTTGCTTTTGCCCGCCGAGGCGATGCGGGACGAGGCGGCATCGAGCCGCTTGACCACCACGAGGCGCGTGATCTCGCCGCGTTTGAAGGCGGCCAGGAATTTCTGGTAATCCTTGAACGACACGCAGCCGTTGGAATCGCCGCGCGGCCCGAGCATGTAGGTATGGGCCAGCATGCCGTCGCGGCCGAACATCGTGCTGCCGGCCACCGGCGTCAGGCGGATCGCCGCCACGCCATGGAACAGGCTTTCGCGCATCCTGAGATCATAGGTGTTCGGCGGCGTGACGCCGCGATTCTTGCGCGCGATGCTGTCGGGATCGTCGAGATGCTCGCCAAGCCCGGAATGCGCCTCGAGCCGGTCGCCATTCGGCATGTAGACGGTGTGGCCTTCGATATCGTAGAGCGCGAAGCGGCTGCCGGGGCCGGGCAGCATGCTGGCGCCGCGCTCGCCGAGACCGTCGGCCGGCGGCAGCGAGGCCAGCATCGGCCGCGCCGGCGTGCGCGATTGTACCTGGTCGTCGCGTTCGGGGCTGCGCAGGCCGGGCGCCGGCCGCGAAAACGCCGGCGGCAGCGGGATCGCCGCTTGCCGGCTCTCCGGCTCCGGCAACGGCGCGAAGGCGAGCACTTGCCCGGCCGTATCCGGTTCTGACGTGGCGGGCTCCGGGATGGCCGGCGGCATCGGCACGGCTTGCACCGCCACAGCATCCGGAACAGGCGCGGCATCGGGCTCAGCGGGCGCCACCGCGAAAGCGAGATGGAGGGGCGAGGCCGCATCGCCTCCCGAGGCGGGCGGCGTGACGGTCGCAAGCCGCGTCGGCGCCATTGGCGTCGCCGCGGCGGGCAGGATCATCGCCTCGCCCGCCGCGGCCGGGACGGCCGGGCGCATCGGGGGCCGCGACAGCATGAAGGAATGCCGGGCGGCTGGCACCTGGTCATAACCACCGGCGGCAAGCGAGACGGCGGCCACGCCCGCCGTGCCCATCGCCGCGAAGGGCAGGGCCGCGATCACCGCGCCGGTGCCGATACAGGCCGCACCGAAAAGACCGAAGCGCAGGTTGCCGAAACGCAACTGGCGGAAATCCGGCTTGCGCAAGGCGATGCGCGGCCACCAGACAGCGCCCACGGGAGGCAAGGTGCCGTCCCAGGCACCGCCATTGACAAAACTCGTATACGCCATGCTCCCCGCCGCTCGAACAAGCTGCCGGAATGTCAAGACGGCAAGCCTCCCGGCCTGCCGCCGTGTCGCGACTGTTGCTCGTGTTCAAGGCCACAAGCCGCCTGCGGCGGATTCGCCCGCCGATCGCCAGACCGTGCCGTGCCCTAGGCGCCCATCGACGCCAGGCCGCATTCCCTGACAGCAATCGAATCTGGCGAAACTTGGTAACTAATTTGTTGATGTCGCGTCCGGCATCGAGAAATCTCTCAAAACGCCGAAACTGGCGTCACAAGGCGCCGAAGCGCACCGGGTGGTGACCGGTCTCCGCGCACAGTTCTGCAAAGTCAGGCCCCGCCAGGAATGCGAGTTCGCGCGGCCGCGTCTCGATAACCTGATCGATGTCGCGCAAGGCTTCGTCGACGAGGCCTGGATGGCACATCACGAGATGGCGCGCGCCGGGCCTGATCAGGCAGGCGCGGAACTCGGCCGCGTAATCGGTACGCGTATCGAAAGCGGAAAAGCCGGCAAAGCCGCGATTGACGGCAAAGCCCGCCCGGCGCGCGGCCACCGCGAAACCGGAGGCGAAACCCGCCACGATCAGCGCCTTGCCGGCATGGCGGCGCGCGGCGATCGCCGTCGGGCTGTCGGCCGGATCGCGCAAGTATGGGCGCGCGGCAGGATCTGGATAGCGCGCGGCCAGCGCGGCGAGCAGCGGCTGGCGGATGCCGTTCAGCACATGCACATGCTGGTGGCCGTCGACGAAATCCGGCGCCATGCCGAGCGCATCTTCGAAGGCCGCGAGCTGCCGGATGATTTCCTGCGTGATCTCCCGTGCGATGTCGCCTCGGCCGAGCCGGCGCAGCAGGCTGGCGCGCAGCACCTGGCCCAGGGCCGGAAAGCGCCCCGAAGGCGCGAAGCCCGGCATGGCCCCGAGCGCTTCGCCGGCCGTCAGGTTGAAATGCAGGCCGAGATCGGCCCGGCCGATATAAGGCTTCAGGTCAGCCGCCGCCTGGCGCCAGGACGGCCGGCCGGTCATGGCGCCGGTCGCGGAAATCCGCCCTGCCTCCAGCAGCCGCAGGATGCCGGCGCTCACCGCCGGCGTCAGCGCGTAATCATCGGCGCACAGCACGAATCCCGCCTGATCGCTCACAAAACGATACTCCCCCGCCGCGCCGTCGGCTAAGGACTGTTACGCCGTCACGCAGCAGCCGCCAAGCTGGGGCGTGGATCGAAACCCAATCCAGGGCCGCCCATGAAGTCACCGGAACTCAGCATCGTCCTGCCGGTCTTCAACGAGGGCAATAATATCGAATTGCTCGTCGCCCGGCTGACGCCGCTGCTGGCGCGCATCGCCGATGGCTTCGAGTTGCTGTTCGTCGACGATGGCAGCCAGGACGACACGCTGGCGCGCATCAAGGCGCTGGCGGCGAAACAGCCGGAAATCCGGGCGCTGTCGTTCTCGCGCAATTTCGGCAAGGAGATCGCGCTCGCCGCCGGCATCGACCATGCGCGCGGCCGCGCCGTGATCCTGATGGATGCCGACCTGCAGCACCCGCCCGAGATCGTCGAGACCTTCGTGCGCCATTGGCGCGAAGGCTACGACATGGTCTACGGCCAGCGTGTCGACCGCTCGCTCGACGGGCCGATCCGCCGCTTCATGACGCGGCTGTTCTACCGCCTGTTCGCCGATTTCGGCGAGACGCCGCTGCCCGAGGGCGCCGGCGATTTCCGCCTGCTCGACCGCAAGGTCGTCGAGGCGCTGCGCCGGCTCGGCGAGCGCGCGCGCTTCTCGAAGGGGCTTTACGCCTGGGTCGGCTTCAAGGCGCTCGGCGTGCCGTTCGATGTCGCCGAGCGCGCGCATGGCACCAGCAAATGGAGCTTGCGAAAACTGTTCAGCCTCGCCGCCAACGGTATCACCTCATTCTCGACGCTGCCGCTGAAAGTGTGGATCTATGTCGGCATGCTGATCTCGCTCGCCTCGCTCGCCTATGCGACGGTGTTCCTGCTGCGCACGCTGGTCTACGGCATCGACGTGCCGGGCTTTCCCTCGCTGTTCGTCTCGGTGATGTTCTTCGCCGGTATCCAGATGATGTCGCTCGGCATTCTCGGCGAATATATCGGCCGCATCTTCGCCGAGGTGAAACGGCGCCCACTCTATATCGTCGCCGAGGAAATCGGCGGCTTGCCCGGCGAACCGGCGACGGGCGCGCGCGAGGATCGCCGCGCGCCCTCCGACAGCCCGTACCGGACGTAACGGCCGATGCTGCGCAATTTCCTGTCGGTCGGCGGCATCACGCTGCTGTCGCGCCTCACCGGCTTCGCGCGCGACGTGATCATGGCGGCGGTGATCGGCGCCGGGCCGCTGATGGATGCGTTCTCGACCGCGTTCCGGCTGCCGAACCATTTCCGCACCATTTTCGGCGAAGGCGCGTTCTCGGCCGCCTATATCCCGGCCTACACGCAGATCCGCGTCAAGCAGGGCGAGGAGGCGGCGAAAGCCTTCCAGGGCCGCATGCTGACCATCCTGCTGCTCGCGACCGGGCTGCTGACGCTGCTCGCGCTGTATTTCACGCCGCAAGTCATCAACCTGCTCGCGCCCGGCTTCGACCGCACGCCGGAGCGTTACCGGCTTGCCGTCGCGCTGACGCGTATCACCTTCCCCTACCTGATGCTGATCACCGTGGTGACGCTGTGGTCGGGCGCGCTCAACGCCGCCGGGCGCTTCGTCGCGGCGGCCTTCGCGCCGATCCTGCTCAACCTGTCGCTGATCGCGGCGATGTATCTCGCCGGCTGGTTCGACACGCCCGGCCACGCCGCCGCCTGGGCGGTGACCGCGTCGGGCCTGTTGCAGCTTGTGCTGCTCGGCTATGCGGCGCAGCGCGCCGGCATCCTCGCCCTGCCGCGCTGGCCGCGCCGCGATGCCGATCTCAGGCTGTTCTTCCGGCGCTTCCTGCCGGCGGTGATCGGCGCCGCCGGCACGCAGATCGCCATGTTCGCCGATACGATCATCAGCACGCTGCTGCCGACGGGCGCGCCGTCATCGATCTATTATGCCGATCGCATCTACCAGTTGCCGATCGGTGTGATCGCCATCGCCGCCGGCACGGTGCTGCTGCCCGAGATGAGCCGGCGCTTCGCCAATGGCGACATTGACGGCGCCCATAGCGCGCAAAATCGCGTCGTGGCGCTGACCGCGCTGATGACCCTGCCCTTCGCGGTCGCCTTCCTGCTGCTCGCCGAACCGATCATGCTCGGCGCCTTCGGGCGCGGCCGTTTCGATCTCGCGGCGGCGCAAGCGGCCGGCGGCGTGCTCGCCGCCTATGGCGTCGGCCTGCCGGCCATCGTGCTGATCCGTGCGGCGGTGGCGGGTTTCCAGGCGCGCGGCGACACGCGCACGCCGATGATCGTGGCGCTGGTCGCGGTCGCCTGCAACGTCGCGCTCAAGCTGGTGCTGACCGGCCCGCTCGGCACGCCGGGTCTGGCGCTTGCCACCTCGGCCGGGGCCTGGATCAACCTGGTGCTGCTCGTCGTGCTCGGCTGCCGGCGCGGCTGGATGGCGCCGGACAGGGCGCTGCTGAAGCGGCTCGGCGCCGGGCTTGCCGCCGCGCTCGCCCTGGCTGTGGCCACGCCGCTGCTCGATGCGCCGCTGCGCGCGCTGACGGCGCGGCTGCCGCAGTTTCACGCCGAAAGCTTCCTGATGCTGATCGGGGGTGCCGGCGCCGTGATCTATGTCGTCACGCTGCTCGTGGCGCTGCGGCTGGCAGGGGCACCGCTCAGGAGACGGTGAACGCAAATCTTTGACCCAGCCACCCGTGCCGCTATGCTGGCGGCCTGCCGCCATTCTCTCCCGGAATTGTCCCAGAGTTGTTCCAGAGTAGCCTATGACCGATCTTGCCGCGTTCCCGATCACCCGCCGCTGGCCGGCCGCCCAGCCCGACCGGCTGCAGCTGTATTCGCTGCCGACGCCGAACGGCGTCAAGGTCTCGATCATGCTGGAGGAAATCGGCCTGCCCTACGAGGCGCACACCATCGATATCGGCAAGAACGAGACCTGGACGCCGGAATTCCTGTCGCTCAACCCGAACGGCAAGATCCCGGCGATCATCGACCCCGACGGGCCGGGCGGCCAGCCATTCGGCCTGTTCGAATCGGGCGCCATCCTCGTCTATCTCGCTGAGAAGACCGGCAAGCTGCTCCCCACCGAACCGGCGCTGCGCTACGAGACCATCCAGTGGCTGTTCTTCCAGATGGCGGCGGTCGGGCCGATCTTCGGCCAGCTCGGCTACTTCCATAAATATGCCGGGCGCGACATCGCCGACAAACGGCCGCTCGAGCGCTATCGCGCCGAATCGCAGCGCCTGCTCGGCGTGCTGGAAACAAGGCTTGCCGGCCGCGCCTGGATCATGGGCGACACCTATACCATCGCCGATATCGCGCTGCTCGGCTGGGTCCGCAACATTATCGGCCATTATGGCGCCGCCGACCTGGTCGAATTCTCGACCTTGCGGCAGGTGCCGGCCTGGCTCGAGCGCGGGCTGGCCCGCCCCGCCGTGCAGCGTGGCCTGGCAATCCCGCCGCGCCCGTGAGGCAGCGGTCCATCGAACACATTTCGGCCAAGCACCCGAGAGGAGAAGCATCATGAGCATCGCCCGCATCCGCACCGCCCTTGGCGGCATTTCCGGCATCCACATCACGCCCTACGGCGCCGATGGCACGATCGACGACGCGCTGCTCACCCGCGTCGTCGGCCGCATTGCCACGGCCGGCATCCACAACATCGTCTCGGGCGGCAATACCGGCGAGTTCTTCAGCCTGACCTTCGACGAGGTCGTGCGCATGCAGGCCGTCGCCTTCGCCGCCATGGGCGACAAGCCGGTCAAGACCGCCGCGGTCGGCCGCTCGCTCAGCGAGGCGCTCGCCACCGCCCGCCTCGCCGTGAAGGCGGGCGCCGAGGCTTTGATGATCCACCATCCGAACGATCCGTTCGCGGCGCCTTCGGCGCAGGCCGATTACTTCATTGCCGTCGCCGAAGCCGCGCCGGTGCCGGTAATGGCCTACCTGCGTTCCGACGCGATCCCGGTGGCGGAAGTGGCGCGCATCGCCCGCCACCCCAACATGGCCGGCATCAAGTTCGCCACGCCCAACCTGCTGCATCTCGCCGATTGCATCCGGGCGACCAGCGACTGCGCCACCGTCTGGGTCTGCGGCCTTGCCGAGGGCTGGGCGCCGGCCTTTTACGGCGCCGGCGCGCGCGGCTTCACCTCCGGCCTGGTCAATGTGCGCCCCGGCGTCTCGCTGGCGATCTGGCGCGCGCTGGAAGCCGGCCGCTTCGATGAAGCGCGCGCCCTGATCACGCCGATCGCCCCGTTCGAGCAGTTGCGCACGCGGCACAATAACGGCGCCAACGTCACCGTGGTCAAGGAAGCGCTGGTGCTGGAAGGCTGGCCGGTCGGCCCGGCCCGGCTGCCGAACCTGCCGCGCCTCGCCGATGCCGACCGCGCCACGCTCGCCACGCTGCTCGCCGGGCTCGCGCCCTCCGAGGCGCACGCCGCCGAATAGGCGCGCATGCCTCGAACCTGACATCCACCGCCCTGGCCTCGCCCCATGAAGATCACCGCGCTCGAAACCATCCAGCTGCCGCAACTCGCCAATATCCTGTGGCTCAGGCTGCATACCGACGAGGGGCTCATCGGGCTCGGCGAGACCTTCCGGGGCGCCGATGCGGTGGCGCGCTACCTGCACAGGGAGGTCGCGCCGCTGCTGATCGGGCGCGATCCGCTCGCCATCGACGCCATCTCGAAATTGCTCACAGAAACCTATATCGGCTTCCGCTCATCCGGCGTCGAGATGCGCGCCGCCTCGGCGGTCGACATCGCGCTCTGGGATATTTTCGGCAAGGCGGTCAACAAGCCGGTCCACCAGTTGCTCGGCGGCCTGTCGCGGCCGCGCATCCGCACCTACAACACCTGCGCCGGCTACAGCTACAATGCCAGCGGCGGCGGCAGGCGTGCGATCGTGGCGGGCGATGCCGGGGCGACCGAAGGCCCCTATGACGACCAGCTCGCCTTCAACCGCGATGCCGGAGCGCTCGCCGAAAGCCTGCTCTCCGAGGGCATCACGGCGATGAAAATCTGGCCGTTCGATCCCTATGCCGTCGCCAATGGCGGCAATTTCATCCACCGCGCCGAGATCGACAAGGCACTGACGCCGTTCCGGCAGATCCGCGATGCGGTCGGCGACCGCATGGAGGTGATGGTCGAGCTGCATTCGATGTGGGACCTGCCCTCGGCGCTTGCCATCGCGCGTGCCCTGCAGCCGTTCCGGCCGTTCTGGGCTGAAGACCCGATCAAGATGCAGGACTCGGACGCGCTCGCCATTTACGCTGAGCGCAGCGGCCTGCCGGTGTGCGCCAGCGAGACGGTGGCGACGCGCGGCGCCTTCCTTGAGCTGCTGCGCAAGGGCGCGGCCGATTACGTCATGCTCGACATTTCCTGGTGCGGCGGCCTGAGCGAGGCCAAGAAGATCGCCACCATGGCGGAAGCCTTCCAGCGCCCGGTCGCGCCGCATGACTGCACCGGGCCGGTGGTGTTCGCCGCCTCGATCCATCTCGCGCTCAACCTGCCCAACGCGATTTTCCAGGAATCGGTCCGGGCCTATTACAGCTCGTGGTATCGCGAGCTGGTGACGGTGATGCCGCGTATCGAGGATGGCCACATCCATCCCTTCGAGGGCGCGGGGCTCGGGCTGGAACTGAGCCCCTATGTCTTCGCGCATGATGACGTCATCATCGAGAAGACGACGAAGGACGCGCTATAAGGCGGCACGAGGAGACACGAACATGACGAGCTACAAGGCAGCGGTGGCGCAGGCCGCCTCGATCCCGGACGATGCGGCCGCCTCGGCCGAAAAGGCCGCCGGGCTGATCCGCGAGGCTGCCAGCGCCGGCGCCCGGCTGATCGTGTTTCCCGAAGCCTTCCTCGGCGGCTATCCGAAAGGCGCCTCGTTCGGCGCGCCCGTCGGCCTGCGCAAGCCGGAAGGCCGCGAAGCCTTCCGGCGCTACCACGAGGCGGCGATCGCGCTCGACGGGCCGGAAGTGGCGACGATCGCCGCAGCCACCGCTGAGACCGGCCTGTTCGCGGTGATCGGCTGCATCGAGCGCGACGGCGGCACGCTGTATTGCACGGTGCTGTTCTTCGATGGCCAGAAGGGTCTGATCGGCAAGCATCGCAAGCTGATGCCGACAGCGGCCGAGCGCCTGATCTGGGGCTTTGGCGACGGCTCGACCATGCCGGTGTTCGAGACGCCGCTCGGGCGTATCGGCGCGGTGATCTGCTGGGAAAACTACATGCCGATGCTGCGCATGCACATGTTCTCGCAAGGCATCGGCATCTATTGCGCGCCGACCGCCGACGATCGCGACAGCTGGCTCGCCACCATCCGCCATATCGCGCTCGAAGGGCGCTGTTTCGTGCTCAGCGCCTGCCAGCATATCCGCCGCGAGGCGTTCGGCGACCAGCATGAATCGGCGCTTGGCGATGCGCCAGACACGGTGATGATGCGCGGCGGCAGCGCCATCATCGACCCGTTGGGCCAGGTGCTGGCCGGTCCCGACTTTTCGGGCGAAACCATCCTCTATGCCGAGATCGACCTCGACGACATCGCGCGCGGCAAGTTCGATTTCGACGTCGTCGGCCATTATGCCCGCCCCGACGTGTTCCAGCTCGCCGTCGACGACCGCCCGAAAACCGCCGTCGCGACGGTGAAGCGCTCGGCCTGATGACGGTGCTCAGCCGGCGCCCCACAAGGCCGGCACATATTCATAGCCGGCGCCGGCCTTGATGACGTAGCCCGTCGCCGGGAACGGCGCGTGAAAGAAGGACAGCCGGAGCTTGTCGGCGGCGGCACGGTCGAGCAACGCCTTGCGCGTCGCGGTCGCCTCCTCCGGGTCGAGATCGAACAGCGCCTGCCAGTCCGGATGGCGCGCGAACACCAGCGGATTATTGGTGATGTCGGCGACGAACATCGTCGCGCTGTCGCCCGAGACGATCTCGATCGCCGCCATGCCCGGCGTATGGCCGCCAGCCTTGACGCTGGTGAAGCCGGGCAGCACTTCCTCGCCCCAGCCATAGCGACGGACGGACGTGGCGAGCGGATCGAAAATCCGCTTGGCGAGCGCGAAATGCGGCTTCATCCAGTCCGGCGCCGCGTTCATGCGCGCTTCGTCGCGCCAGAACGCCCATTCCTTTTCCGGCACGAGGATTTCGGCATTCGGAAACGCGGCGCGACCGTCGGCGCGCAGCAGCCCGGCAATATGGTCGCTGTGGAAATGGCTGATGATCACAGTGCTGATCGCGGCGCGCGAAAGGCCGGCGGCGGCGAGATTGGCATCGATCTGTCCGGCGCCGTTGGCAAGGCCGCCTTCGCCGAGACCGGTATCGATCAGCACCGTGCCCCCGGCCGTGCGGATGGCGAGCGCGTTATAGGTCAGCGTCAGCTTGTCGCGCGCCATGCCGGCCGCGGCATAGGCTTCGCCGACCTCCGCATCGCTGGCGTTGCGCACGAAGCCGGCCGGGCGCTCGCGCACCGCCACGCCGTCATGCAGCGCGATCGCCTCGTATGCGCCGAGTTTGAAGCGATAGAAGCCGGGCGCTTGGCCGGCGGCACGGGGACGTTGCAGCGTCGTCATGGGCACCTCTCGCGGGCAGGCAGCCGCGCGGCCGCATGACGCCTCGCGCCTTGCATGCTCGCGGGCCCCGATGGTCGGCGGCCGCTGTTACGGTTTGGCGGCCTGCGTCGCGCCACCGCTAACCTGTGCGAATAGCGGCGCCATGCGCTTCTTGGCGAGCGGCGGCATCTTGGCCTGCTCGGCCGCCGCAAGGTTCGCAGTCGAGCCGCCAACCTCGATCAGGCCGACCATGCCCATGCCGAAATGCGGCACGCAGCGATAGCCATAGATGCCGGGCTTGTCGAAAGTGACGGTCACCTCCTGCGAAATCTTGCCCTTGAAGGGCTGGGCGCCGTCGGGCAGCATGCCGGGGATCGTCTCGGCGTCATGGCCCTTGTCGGTTGGCACGAAACGCACCGTGTCGCCGGGCTGCACCTTCAGGAAGGCCGGCTCGAACACCATGTTCTGGCCGTCGGTGCCCTTGTTCAGCATCTTGACCTCATGCTCGGCGGCGAACGCCGGCGTCGCCAGCAAGAGGCCGATCGCGATCAGGCTCGCGCTACGGAAAGATGTCATGGTCGCTCTCCTTCTGCCGCGTTGTCCGGCAACCGGGCTTCCATGCGGCTATGGACAGAGCATAGGATCGTGCCGGATGGGTTCTTTGCGGCAGCGCAACTTCACGCCGGATTGACGCGAGCGATCCCGTCAGGCCATCGGGCCGGGACGACCCGGCAGCACGTTGCCCTCGGCCAGCGCATCGGCGAAGCCATGGTGAATATCGCGATGGATCGATTCGTCCTCGCGCATCGCCCGCACCATCTCGGTCAGCGGCGCCCCGTCCGGCAGGTTCCAGTAGGCGGCGGCCGAGGCGGGCGCGACGTCATTGCCGAGCATGCCGGCCTCGATGCGCTCGAGATAGCGCGTGTAGCCGCGCACCGATTCCTCGGCGAGATAGCCGGCAAGGCGGTGAGCCGTGCGTGGCGAGATCAGATAAAGCAGGAAATAGGCGTTGTAGAACAGGCCCTGGCCGAGCACGATCAGCAGGCGTTCGCCGCTGCCCGGGCGCTGGATCGCCACGAAGGCCATCAGATGCGCGCGCTGGTTCTCCGCCTCCTCCATGAAGGTGCGCACCCAGCCGCGGTCGTCGATCATCCGGCGCAGACAGGTCAGGTGCAGCAGCGTCGCCGCCACCATGGCCGGCACCGCCGCGATCGTCTCGATCACCACGGCCCGCCCGCCATAGCGCCGGCCAAACAGCTTGTCGGCGCCCGCTGCGAGCAGCCGCGCCGTCGCCAGCGCGAACCGGTCGCCAAGGCCATCCGGCTCGTGGTGGCGCTGGATGTCCGCCTTGTTGATATTCAGCATCGCCACTCCGCACCGGGCCAGGTTTTTTGCCAGCCGGCCGCCCGGCAAGGCTGGATACCATAGGATTTCGCTTCGCATCTTCCTTGTGCTTGCGCAAGTTGCGCGGCGATAACCGGTGGACGGGTTGCATGGCGGGCGTTTGATGATAACCCCTTGAGGGAACGGCCCGCCGGGCTTGGCAAGGATAATCACACGCGGCGCGGCATGGACCTTCACCCCGATCTGGCAATCCTCGAACGGACGGAACTGTTCCGCGACACGCCCGCGCCGGCCTTGCGCGCCGCCGCCGGTGCTGCCAGCCGCCGCCGCGTCGCCGCCGGCGAGACAGTGTTCCGGCAGGGCGATGCCAGCGCCATGCTTTATGTCGTGGTGGTCGGGCGGCTTTGCGCCAGCCAGACCACGCCGGACGGGCAGCAGGTCATCATCCGCTATCTCGGCCCGGGCGAGGTCGCGGGCTATGCCGCGCTCGCCGGAGCCGCATGCTATCCGGGCTCTGTCACGGCGGTCGACGATACGCATCTGTTCTGCTGGAGCCGGGTCGCGATCACGCAGATCATGCGCGAGCATTCCGCCGTCGCCATCAACGCGGTCGCGCTCATTGGCGCGCGCTATCACGAATTGCAGCTGCGCCTGCGCGAACTGGCAACCGAAAGGGTCGAGCAGCGCCTGGCCCACACCATCCTGCGCCTTGTCGCGCAAGCCGGCCGGCGCACCGCCAACGGCATCGAGATCGCTTTCCCGCTCTCGCGCCAGGACCTGTCCGAGATGGCCGGCACCACGCTGCACACCGTCAGCCGCACGCTGAGCGCCTGGGAAGAGCAGGGCGTGGTGCGCAGCGGCCGGCGCCGCGTCATCGTCGCCGCCCCCGACACGCTCGCCGCCATCGCCGGTGCGCCAGGCTGAGCCCGCCACCGTGAAACACACCGGAAACGCGACCCTCCGGCGGTCCAACAAAGGAGACCGGATCAAGGTCGATAGCCGGACACCGGTTCGCGGTAACGTTGCCGCCAGCGGTGGAGTGCGGGCGCCGCCCAGCCGTCACATCACAAGCGAATCAGCGATCACAGGGCGCGATCCAGCCTCCTTATGGTGCGCCTGGACTTCGACCATCAGGCACCGGCTATTCGTCGCGTGCGCATCGCAAATCGCGAAAACCGCAAGTGCTGAACGGTCGGTCGACAGGAAATGTCGCGCCGATTTTCACGTTGCCATTGCATCGTGGCCACCAACGTGGGATTTCGAGAGCGGCGCGATCGTGAGGCTTAAAAAATTATCGCAATTGTCTCAAAGCGATAGATGGTGCCGCAAGAGAGATTCGAACTCCCGACCCCCTCATTACGAATCTTGAGAATTGTATTTCACGCCATGTCACGGTTGGCCCCGCCGTATCATTAAGATGTTGAAAATAAACGATATTGATGTCCCGTGCTGCCTTTGCCTTTCCGGCCGGTTCTCGATAATTTGGTCACCATGTGGTCAACAAAATCATTTGGTGACCAGATGTGACGGATACCGGGAATGCCTAATCTCACGCAGAAAATTACCAAGCGCGCTGTCGACATGGCAGTTGCAGAAACCGGCCGAATTTTCATCTGGGACAGCGAACTGAAAGGCTTCGGGGTCAAGGTCGAGAAGTCGGGCACGAAGACCTATCTCGTGCGCTATCGTGCCAAGCGCGTTGGCCGCTCGGCGCCGAAGCGCTTCGTGACGATCGGACGTCATGGCGCGCTGACCCCGGACGAGGCACGCGCAAGAGCGAAGGTAATCCTGGGCGCCGCCGCCAACGGGGAAGATCCGGCGGATGAGACCAGGAAAGCGCGTGAAAGGCTTTGCCTTGCCGATATCGCTAAGATGTTTCTCGATGATCATGTGAAGGCCAAGCGCAAGAGCTCGACGGCAAGGGACTATGAAGCGCTGCTGCGGCTCTATGCGCTGCCGACGCTCGGCAAGAAGGCTGCCGAAGATATCACGCGTGCGGAACTCGCGCGGTTGCATTTGTCGCTGGCGCATGTGCCGTTCCGCGCCAACCGGCTGATCGCTGTCTTGAGCAGCCTGTTCTCGTTCGCCGGCAAGCACGGGCTTGTCGCTGACGGCTTCAACCCGGCGCAGCGCATCGAGAAATACCGGGAGGAGGGCAGGGAGCGGTATCTCAGTAGCGAAGAGCTGTCGCGTCTCGGAACAGCGATCATCGAGGCAGAAACTGTCGGCATCCCGTGGGAGCTCGATCCGGAGAAGCCAGAATCGAAGCACACGCCGAAGCTGCCGGAAAACCGCGTTACCCGCATCGACGAATACACCGCTGCCGCGCTCCGGCTGTTGATGCTGACCGGATGTCGGCTGCGTGAAATTCTGCATCTCGAATGGAGCCAGGTCGATGCGGAGCGCGGTGTCCTGTTCCTGGCGGATTCCAAGACGGGCAAGAAGACTGTCGTGCTCAGCGACTTGGCCCTGGAGGTGCTGAAGGGGCTCACGCAACGCGGTAAATACGTCATTGCAACCCAGGATCCCAACAAACCTCGCTCTGACCTGAAGAAGCCCTGGGCACTAATCTGTCGGCGCGCCCAGCTCGAAGGCGTTCGGTTGCATGATCTGCGCCACACTTTTGCATCGATTGCTGCAGGCGAGAACCTTGGGCTTCCGATCATCGGCAAGTTGCTCGGGCATTCCCAGCCCCAGACGACGGCACGATACGCCCATCTCGATGCGATCCCGATGCGGCGCGCGACCAACGTCGTGGGGGAGCAGATTGGCAAATCGCTCGGCTTGTCGAAATAGCCCGTCCAGTTGACGCTTTCGTAGCCGGAACAACATTTTATCGCGCCGACGCCTCTCCACCGTGCTGTGGAACGATGCGCTGTCGGTCAATATGGGCGCAGAACGTAAAACACATAACAGAAGCGGCTTTCGCTTCGTTGCCAGATGTCCAGTTCTTCCCGGAGACTGGCGGCGTATTCCGGCTCTGCCGCCGCAGCACGACCATCCTCGAACGCTGCGGGACGCGGCCGTAATACTGGTGTCACGCCTCGTCAGAGAGCCTGTATGTGGCGACGACCTCATTGCCTGCCGGGCACTTATTTGCTGCGCTTGGCAGGACTGACTGATGAGGGCTGGCGGCAGGGTGGGGCGCATGTTCAGGCATTCGCCCACCCTCTCAGCCGTCCGCGAATGGCGAACAATCCGGTGAGCGTCAGCATGGCGAAAGCCGCCCCCGCCAGGAATGTCCCTTGCGGCCCGGCCATGTCCCAAAGTGCCCCGGCGACAATGCTTGCGACGAGCAGGGCAACTCCGGTCATCAGATTGAACATACCGAACGCGGTTCCGCGCAGTTCCGCAGGGGCCGCCTCGGCAACGAGGGTTGCCAGCAAGCCTTGCG